>Ga0310690_10000441_pt1 | contig 90137 bp, 65 predicted proteins | sample AusTroGonzalo_MG_2_FD_207661 | JGI IMG/M metagenome (GOLD analysis project Ga0310690, IMG submission 207661) | Bovine rumen microbial communities from tropical cattle in Woodstock, Queensland, Australia - Gonzalo_04 (v2) (version 2) | ecosystem: Host-associated > Mammals > Digestive system >...
CTTTGTTTTACTCTGAATCTCGGGTTCCGCCTCGATGTTCTCTTGGTGTTCCTTTAAAAGGTTCCTTCCCTCGCGCCGCATCCCGCGGCGCAGGTATCTTGTGCTGGCCTCAGACTTTCAAAGAACTGTGCTAAACTTCTTTCATAATCATTGTCTTCCCTTCTCGTTTAGCGGGTGCAAAAGTACTACCTTTTTGCGAACTAGCAAGCATATTTTTTGAAAATTTTTCATTTTTCTTTTATCTCACTGATTGTCAGCGAGAAAATTTTTCATTATAGAACTGAAAAAGAATTTTTCTCACACCTTATTATATATAAGAAAGGGCCGACACACCTGTCCGCCCTACTTTAAACTCTAAACTAACAACTGACTCTCAACTCTAAACCCTCAACTCTAAACTAACTCACCGTAACAATCAAAATAATCCGCCTGGGTGATTTTGACTTGGTAGAATTGCCCGATTTGTAATTCTTTTTCTGCGGAAATAAGAATTTCATCATCGACTTCGGGGGAGTCATACTGCGTGCGGCCGACGTAATAGTCGCCTTCGAGGCGGTCGACGAGCACCTTCTCGGTTTTGCCCACGCGCTGCGCGTTAATTTCCAAAGAGATGTTCTGCTGGATATCCATCAACTTGTCCACACGTTCCTGCTTCACCTCATCGGAGACGTCGTCCTTCATCTCATAAGCGGCAGTGCCTTGCTCAGGCGAGAAAGCGAACACTCCTGCCCTCTCGAAACGCATGTCCTTAATGAATTGGCACAGCTCCTCGAAGTCTTCCTCGGTCTCACCGGGAAAACCGACGATGAAGGTGGTGCGGAAGGCAATGTCTAGCACGTGCTTGCGGACGTTCTCCACGAAGCCAATGGTCTGCTCACGGTCCACGCCACGGCGCATGTCCTTCAGGATATGGGTGCTGACGTGCTGCAAGGGCAGGTCGATGTAATGGCAAATCTTGGGATTCTCACGCATCAAATCCAGCAACTCGTCAGGGAAGCCCAAAGGATAGCCGTAATGCAAACGAATCCACTCAAAGCCGTCGATGTCGCAGAGGGTTTTCACTAACTCCACGATGTGCGACCGACCGTCGATGTCGTGACCGTAATAGGTCAGGTCCTGGGCGATGAGGATGAGTTCCTTCACGCCTTGCTTGGCCAAGCCCTTCGCCTCTTCAATAAGGTTCTCCATCGGCACGGAGACATGACCTCCACGAATCAGCGGGATGGCACAAAAGGCACAACGGCGGTTGCAGCCTTCGGAAATCTTCAGATATGCATAATGCTTCGGGGTGGAAAGCACACGACGGCTGCAATACTCGGGCTGCACTTCTTCTTTCAGCAGGTCGGCGGCGATAAGGTTAACGCTCTCCACGCCGTAGAAAGCATCCACCTCGTGAATCTCGGCTTGCAGGTCCCTCTTGAACCTTTGCGAGAGACAGCCCGTGACATACAGTTTCTTAATCTTGCCCTGCTTGCGCAGCTCGGCATATTCCAATATGGTATCGATGGATTCTTCCTGCGCGTCGCCAATGAAACCGCAAGTGTTGATGATGACCACATCGGAGCGACGTTCGTCGTCGTGACGAATCACGTAACGGTGTTCCAACAAAGCGGCCAGATGCTCCGAGTCGACTTTGTTCTTGGAGCAACCGAGAGTGACAATATTTAGAGTGGGTCTTTTCATCATTCGAAAAGACTGTCCACGAAGGCTTTCCTGTCGAAGACCTGCAGGTGGTCGATGCCTTCGCCGACGCCGATGTATTTGACCGGAATCTTGAATTGGTCAGAGATGCCGATGACCACGCCGCCCTTTGCGGTGCCATCAAGTTTGGTCAGCGCGAGGGCGTTGACTTCGGTGGCAGCGGTGAACTGCTTGGCCTGCTCGATGGCGTTCTGGCCTGTGGAGGCATCCAACACGAGCAGGATCTCATGCGGTGCGTCGGGGACGACCTTCTGCATGACGGTCTTGATCTTGGTCAATTCGCGCATGAGGTTGACCTTGTTGTGCAGACGGCCAGCCGTGTCGATGATGACCACGTCGGCGTCCTGGGCCACGGCCGACTTCACCGTGTCGAAAGCCACGGAGGCAGGATCGGCGCCCTGACCCTGTTGCACGATGGGCACGCCTACCCTCTCAGCCCAAATTTGGAGTTGGCTGACGGCAGCGGCACGGAAAGTGTCGGAAGCACCCAGCACGACTTTCTTGCCGGCGTTCTTGAAGTTGTATGCCAGCTTGCCGATGGTGGTGGTCTTGCCCACGCCGTTCACGCCGACAACCATGATAACATACGGCTTCTTGTCGGCGGGGATGTCGAAGGTGGTGCCGTCGCCCGATTCGTTCTCCTGCAGCAGGGCCACAATCTCCTCCTTCAAGATGGCGTTAAGCTCGTTGGTGCCCACATATTTATCGCGGGCCACGCGCGCCTGTATGCGGTCGATGATTTTCAAGGTGGTGTCGACGCCCACATCGGAGGTGATGAGGATCTCCTCCAGGTTGTCGAGCACCTCGTCGTCGACGGTCGATTTGCCAACGATGGCTTTGGAAATACGGGAGAAGACACTCTCTTTGGTCTTTTCAAGCCCTTTGTCGAGGTCTTCCTTGTTTTCTTTTTTCTTGGTCAGGAATGAGAACAGGCCCATGATGTTTCTTTTTCGGTTGATACAAACACAAAAAAGCTCTTCCATAAAGTCATGGAAAAGCTCTGTTGTTCTGCGGTTAACGCAATTTATCTCTTAGCAAGGTACTCCTGAACCTTGTCGGCGGGAACAACGATCTCGTCGAAATAGTAGGCACCAGTCTTCTCAGAACGCTTCATTCTGATGATCTTGCTATAGGTCTTGTCTAAGCTACGAAGGGTAGCAACAGCTTTCTTTGCCATAACTCTTACTTATTTAATCTCCTTATGGAGGGTCATTCTTTTGAGAATCGGGTTATACTTCATCAACTCCAGACGGTCGGGAGTGTTCTTCTTGTTCTTCATGGTGTAGTATCTCGAAGTGCCAGGCATACCGCTAGCCTTGTGCTCAGTGCATTCGAGAATGACCTTCACGCGTGCGTCTTTCTGTTTCTTTGACATTGCTTATACTCCTTTCAAAATGTGGCTGCAAAAGTACAACTTTTTCGAATACCCGCAACCGTTTTTTCAAAATTTTATTCTCCAGCGATAACTCTATTCACAATTTGCAGAATTTCAGCCTCTTGCGTGAGAGCGGCAGCTTCGATTTCAGCGGCTTCCTTCAAAATTTCGGCCTTGAAAGCCTCGTCTTTGAGCGATGCGGCGTTGATTTTGACGTTCAAATGGGCACCCATGACGGCCGAACGAGCGCACAAAGCACCCACGCCGGCGTCGGTGACGGAGTTCGGGTTGCCGGTCTCAGCCATGGCACGAACGACCTCAAAGGCCTTGAAGGCGACCTTCATCGTGCGGAAAGGCACCTGGGTGGCATATTTGGTGGCCTCTTGGATGGCGGCACTACGGGCAGCCTTCTCCTCGTCGGTCTTCTTCGGGAGGCCGAAAGCATCCATGATCTTATTGAAAGCATTGGTGTCTTCGTCGACCAGCTCGAGCAGCTCGTCCTTGATGGCCTGACCCTTGACGGCCCAGTTGGAGAACTCTTCCCAACGCTCGTCCCAGCCCGGCTTGTGCGACGACAGGTTGGCGACCATCGTAGCCAATGAGGCGCCGAGGGCACCCATGTAAGCCGAGATGGAGCCACCACCCGGAGCGGGGCTTTCGCTGGCGGTCTCGTTGGCGAAGCCCGTGCAGGTCATGTCGACGAGTTTCTTCTGCGTGTGATCCTCGATGAGGTATTCAATCACCTTTTCCTTCGGGTCGAAGGGCTTCAGGTCGTCGAGGCCCATCGACTTGATGGCGATCTTCATGATTTCCTCTTCGCTCACGCCGAGGCTGCGTTGTTGCTTGGCGAGATAAAACTTGCCGGCATCCATCAGCACCTTCTTGGGCACCAGACCCACGATTTCGCAGCCGGTGACACGCACGCCACGGGCAGCGGCCTTGGCGCAGACCTCCTCGAAGCAGACATGGACGGGCGAAACGCTGATGTTGGTGATGTTCATCGACACCTGGGCGATGCCGTAGTCCTCGATGAACCAGCCGATGGCCTTGGTGGCCTTCAGCGTGCCGGGGATCATGATGGGTTTGCCGTTTTCGTCCTTCATCGGCTTGCCAGTCACCTTACCGCCTTCGCGCATCGGGCGACCCTTTTCGCGCACGTCGAAAGCGATAGCGTTGGCGCGACGCGTCGAAGTGGTGTTGAGGTTATAGTTGATGGCCACGAGGAAGTCGCGGGCACCCACTTGGGTGGCGCCCGTGTGGGCCACGTGTTCGTTCCATTCGTTGGGGCCGAAGTCGGGCTTCCACTGCTCGGTGCCGAGGCGTGAGGCCAGGCTCTCGTACTCACCCGTGCGGCAGTAAGCGAGGTTGCGGCGTTCCTTGATGTAGGCGGCCTCTTCGTAGCAGTAAATCGGGATGTTGAGTTCGTCGCCAAGGCGCTTGCCCAGTTTGTGGGCATACTCGACCACCTCTTCCATGGTGATGTTGTTCACGGGAATGAGGGGGCACACGTCGGTGGCACCCTGACGCGGGTGAGCACCGTGGTGCTGGCTCATGTCTATGAGCTCGGCGGCTTTCTTCACCACACGGTAGGCGGCTTCGCACACAGGCTCGGGCTCACCCACGAAGGTGATGACGGTGCGGTTGGTGGTCATGCCGGGATCCACATCCAGCAGCTTAACGCCTTCCACTTTCTCGATTTCAGCGGTCACTTGGTCAATGATATTCTTGTCGCGGCCTTCGCTGATATTCGGCACGCATTCGATGAGTTGTTTCATTATGATTAGTATTAAATTATTCGTATACAATTGGGTCGCAAAGGTACGGCTTTTTTCAGCAAAAAGACAAATATCTATTATTTAAAGGTATCTATTCTCTCCATTCCCTTCCAAATGCTCAGTTTTTTGCTGGTTTCACATAACGCCGTTCGGGCATCCAAAGGTTGAAGACGATGCCCACCTGAGCGTTGAAGGAACTGGCGTTGAGCGGCTTGAAGCAACCAAGCAGATTATTGGTGGTCAGGTAGATATTGCACGTCGCAATCATCCACGACAACCCTAAGCCGATGTTGTCGTAGCTATGCGGCATTATCGTGTAGGTGGCACACACGTTGAGGTTATTCCAGAACGAGCCGCAATACGCCAAGGTGAGGGCGGGGCGGAAGCCGCTGCCCAAGAAACGGCCTTGCACCTGCGCACTGAAACGGTTGCATGGATTGAGGTCATAGTTTGTCCTGAACATAAGATTGGTATTCAGCATGGTGTTGTATTTTCCCATCTGGTCAAACTCCACCTGAAAATATTGCTTCAATGTGTCCATAAACTGCTCGCGATAGTCTTTGTCGCTGAGGATGAGTTGCATCTGATCGACGTCGACACCGTCGTATAGGAAGTCGCCGTTGTCATAGAACTGTCCCGCATCGTTGATGTCGCCCGTCATACTGAAATTGTTGAGCCGCCAATGGATGAAACCCAAGTCGCGGACGGCGGCCACAGCACTCCATTGCTCGTTGAAGCGGTATTCTGCGGCAAAGTCGATGCCGAAACCGGGATTTTGGAACAAGTCACCGATATTGAACTTCCCTCGGGTGGCTAGATTACCTGCGTCATTGATATAGAACACGGAAGGGAAAGACGACCTCAGGGCAATGTGCTCCTTCAAGCGCAAAGCGTACGAGTCGGCATCGGTGATGAGCTGGATGTCGCCGGCCTTGGTTTTCACGTTGGCCACGCCAAAAAGCAGTTTGGCCTTTCCTCCCAACGACAGTTTGTCGGTGACGTTGATCTGATAGCCCACAGCCAATTCCTGATATCCCGTCATGTTGAAGCTCACATCGACCATAGCGGGATTGCCCTCGCCCACGAAGGCGCCATTGCCGTAACCTAACAGCTTAAACAGCCCGTCGTTGCATCGCACATCGGTCTGCGCCTTCACACCCCAGTTGATAGTGATGCGGCCGTGACGAGTGCGGCGGAACAAAGTGAAGAAGTCGACTTGGGTATCGGCACTCAAATAGTTGTTTTTCTTCATACTATCGGCAAACTGCCTCAGGTTGATTAACGACGGACGACCCTGCTCGTCAAACTCGAAGAGGTTGTCATAGCGCAGCGTAGTGTTCTGCACATCCAAGCCAATGTTGCCGATGAGGAGCGACATGACGCTTTCGTATGGCAAGTCAGTGGCCGGGTTAGTGTTCATCTGATAGGGGTTATAGCGCATGAAATCGACAGGCGACACGTTTTGTGCATCGGTCGTGCCGATAACCGACGCCAATGCTATAACAGCTAATATCCTAGACAACTTATTCATGGTCAATTTTCATTAAAGTCAATACAATCGTTATACTTCACCCTTACTTTTAAGTACATGTCGACCTTCTGGTTGACGTTCAGCTGAACGTTTCTGTCGTCTGTATCAAGCAAGTAAGCCATAATGATATGGTCGGAGTGCATCACTTCTTCGACGCTGCTCTCGTCGACAACAAGCGAAACGTTTGTGGTCTCGGGACGTCCGTTAAGCGAGGCTCGCGTTATCACGGCGTCCATGAGCAAAGTATCCGTGACTCTGTCGTTCTCCGAGTCGTATGCATAGAAGCTCGCCTTCAGGTTGAGCGGCAAGGTGGAGACGATAGTCAACTCCAAGGTCAACTCCTCTATCATGTCGGGCAGTTCAAGGTTGGCGAGTTCCATGTTGGTCGTGTCGAGGTAGACGATGTCATCCATGGTAAAGGAGAACGGAATCTCGACGTCGACCCTGGTGTCGATGCGGCTGGTGTCGACCAAAGTCACCAACTCCGAGAAGCCTTCAGGATTGACGATGAAAGAAGAGGTAGAGAACGCACGGCCTCCAGCCACGTTGACAGTGCCGTTGACTCTACGGTTAAACACCTCACTAAAGTGCAGTTGCGGCGGCATGTCGATGGTCAGCGGCAAGGGGTCAAGGATGGAGACTGGTTCCATACCTTCGTTGAAGAGCAAAGCGGTATCCACAATAAGTTTTGCGGGCAGCGTGAAACTATTGCGTTCCTTGACGCTGATCCTAGCACCTTCCACCCCTAGCATCCCCGTCAGGTTGTCTGGGAAAAGTGTGAACACCGAGTCGACACGATTGCGGGTGGTGTAGACATCCACATAGCCATGCATCTCACGGAAAGCGAGTTCCTCACCCGTGACCTTGACGTCGACATACAACTCAGGGGCTGTGGCACCCAGCGCGTTGATTGTCAGCTCGAAACCGAGGTTCAAGGTGTTGGGCACGTCGGTGACCAACAAAAAGTCATCCAAAGCGAAGCTAAACATGTTGTCATGGACGGGCAGGCCCAACTCAAAGTCGTGCCCCATCGCATCTTTGATGTTGGCCGAGCGAAGCATCACATGCTGCACGTTACCCACGTTCGACTCCACAGTGAAATTAAGACGGCCTGTCTTCATCTGCGCACGCAACACATGCACGTCATCCGACTCGAAGGTGATCTCATGCTCGAAGCTCACCACGGTATCCACATAAGGTGTCGGCGTAGTGGTATAAGGATTCTCATAAGTGTAATGTCCATCGAAACTGAAATCATGGAATTTCAGCAGTTCCGAGCCGTTGAGGACGGCGATGCTGTCATAGAAGAAACTGAACCACATATCGCCGTCTTCCGACCAATTCACCTGGTCGGCCACTTCGAAACGTTCCATCATGTCAAGCACCGTGAATGTCTGCGAAGCCACAGGCAGCAGCAATTCGCCCTCGGCTACGACGCCATGCACGTTGCCTACATTATAATGTTCTTTCTTGCAAGAGACGAAGAGCAGTGCAAGGGCCAGTGAGGCCAATAGTATTTTTGAGGTTTTCATCATACGAACTTTCCATTAAGAATCATCTTGGCCACTTTATTGGCACCATAGTAATACGGCATGAACTCCAACTGCGTCATCGGCTGGGTGACGATGAGATTGGCGAGTTTGCCTTTGGTGATGCTGCCCACCTGGTCGCTCACGCCCATGGCATAGGCCGTGTTGAGCGTGGTGGCGTTGAAGGCCTCTTCGGGCGTCAGGCGGTAGCGGATGCAGGCCATCGAGAGGATGAGCTGCATGTTGCCCGAGGGTGAGGTGCCCGGGTTGAAGTCGGAGGCCATGGCCACGGGAAGACCCGCGTCAATCATCTTGCGCGCCGGCGAGAGCGGCAGGTTGAGGAAGAAAGCACAGCCGGGCAGCACGGTCGGCATGGTCTCGGTGCCTTTGAGGCATTCTATCTCGGCGTCACCCATCTGTTCGAGGTGGTCGACGGAGATGGCGCCGTATTTCACACCCACCTGCACGCCGCCCGAGATAGCCATCTCGTTGGCATGAATCTTAGGCCTCATGCCGTATTTGATGCCCGCCATGAGAATGCGTTCGGTGTCCTCACAGGTGAAGAAGCCTTGGTCGCAGAACACGTCAATGAAGTCGGCGAGGTCCTCGGCAGCCACCAGCGGAATCATCTCGTTGATGACCAAGTCGACGTAGTCCTCCTGATGGCCGCGGTATTCCATGGGGATGCCGTGTGCGCCGAGGAAGTTCGACTTGATGGTCAGGGGCGAGTTTTCTTTCAAGCGGCGGATGACACGCAACAGCTTCAGTTCGCTCTCGGTGGTGAGACCGTAGCCGCTCTTGATCTCGATGGCGCCCGTGCCCATGCGCATCACCTCGTCGAGGCGTTGCTGGGCCATATCGTAGAGTTCGTCCTCAGATGCCGCTGCCGTCGCCTTGGCCGAGTTGAGGATGCCTCCTCCCCTCTTGGCGATCTCCTCATAGCTGAGGCCGCGTATCTTGTCGACAAACTCCAGCTCGCGCGAGTTGGCGTAAACAAGGTGCGTGTGCGAGTCGCAGAAGGCGGGCATCACCACGCTGCCTTTCACGTCATAGACGCGGTGGTTTTCGGCGAGATATTTACGGCAGGCTTCCGAGTCCATGTGGCCGTAGTCAGCAATCTTTTTGCCTTTGATGTAAAGGAAGGCGTTCTTGATTCTACCGGTTTCGGCCATCTCCTTGCCGCGTTTCATCAGCAGGCCTTTTTCTTCGATGCCGACGAGTTCCTTGATGTTGACGATTAACATGGTTTCTAGTAATTTTTTGGCAAAAGTACGGAAAAAAGGCCATTTTGCACGATTTTTGTTATTTTTGTACCCGAAAAATCGAAACACAATGAAAAAGACTATCCTTATCGCCCTGGTCATCATCGCTACTGCCATGACTGCCAATGCGCAAGAAAAGAAATCCGAATCAAAAGTCAAGCACCTGACTTACAACGAGTTCTTGAAAAAAGTATGGGATTTCGAAAGAAATCCTTCCTCTTGGGATTATAAAGGCAAGCTGCCCGCCGTCATCGACTTCTACGCCGACTGGTGCGGTCCCTGCCGCCGTGTGGCACCCATCATGGAGAAGTTTGCCGAGGAATACGAAGGCAAGTTGCTCGTTTACAAAATCAACGTTAGCCAAGAAAAGGACCTCGCCTCCGTCTTCCAAGTGACTAGCATCCCCATGGTGCTGTTTATCCCCGTAGAGGGCATGCCCATGAAGCAGGTAGGAGCGCTCAACGAAGCCGGATACAGAGAAACCATCGAGGAATTTTTGATCAAATGACGCTCTTCACCACGGCGTATTTCCCAAGCATCAGCTACATGGCTCGTTTTCTCTCCGAAGACGAGCCTGTTATTGAAGTGTGGGAGACCTACCACAAGCAGACCTACCGCAACCGCTGCCGCGTGATGACGGCCAACGGCGTGGAGAGCCTCAGCGTGCCCGTGGTGAAGGTCAACGGCAACCACACCATGACCAAGGACATGGTCATCAGCCCCGTTGAGCCGTGGCAGCACATCCATAGCCGCTGCCTGGAGTCGGCCTACAAGGCAGCACCTTATTTCGACCATTACTACGACTACCTGCGGCCTATTTTTGACGGCCGTTTCGAGCGACTCATTGATTTAAACGACGCAGCCTTACAGGCAGTGTTGAAGATGCTAAAGGTCAAGAAGGACATCGTGCATACGACCGACTATGTCCGCGAGGCGGACTGTGACCTGCGCGAGGCCTTCTGCCCGAAGAAACAAGCTGACGCAACGCTTTTCCCGAAATATTATCAGGTATTCAGCGAGAAATTTCCCTTCGCACCCGATTTAAGTGTGTTGGATTTGATTTTCAACGAGGGACCGGAGGCGATAGGTTATCTCTCAACTCTAAACTCTAAACTATTTCTCCGGATAGGCAATCCTGACATGATAGATATTCATCAGCTTCTTCTTCAGGACCTTGCGGCAAGTCTCGATGTCGTGGAGGGTGAGGTCGGTGTTAAGGAACTGCCCCGCCTCCATCTGCTTGTTGATGACGCCATCCACCATGTCGCTGATTTTCTTCTCGTCAGGGTCCTTGAGGCTATGTGAGGCCGCCTCGATGCTGTCGGCCATCATCAGGACTGCCGTCTCGCGTGAGAACGGCTCAGGACCGTGGTAGGTGAACGGCGTCGAGTCTATTTCCTCGTCGGGATGCGCCTTCTGCTCGTTGATGTAGAAGTAGTCGGTGCGGCGCGTGCCGTGATGCGTGCGGATGAAGTCGATGATACGCTCGGGCACATGGTTTTTGTGCGCCATCTCGATGCCGTCGGTGACGTGCGCAATGATAATCTCGGCGCTCTCCTCGTTGGAGAGGTCATTGTGCGGACTATAGGCACCATGTTGGTTCTCGGTGAAATACATGGGGTTCAGCATCTTGCCAATGTCGTGGTACAAGGCACCAGTGCGTGCCAAGAGCGTGTCGCCGCCAATCTCATAGAGCACCTCCTCGCAGAGATTGGCCACTTGGATGGAGTGCTGGAAGGTGCCAGGCGCCGTGGCCGCAAGCTGACGCAACAAGGGGGTGTTGGTATTGCTCAGCTCCATCAGAGAGAGCGAGGTAGTGACGCCGAAGATGCGCTCAAACATGAGGATGAGCGGCTGGGCCAGCAGGGTGAACAAGGCATTGAGCAATAGCAGAAGCACATCCAGCCAATCGATCTCGCTGGTCGAGAGGAAAGTGAAGGCGACATACACCAGCAGATACCCCACGAAGACGAACAAGGCTGCCTGAATGAAGCGGTGGTGCGCCCTCGTGTTCGACATGCTGAACACCGTCAGTACCGTGGCCACCAGCTGCATGAAGATGAACAGGAAGGGGTTGGGCACCACGAGCGAGATAAGCATCACGGCGAAAACCTGGGTGGAGAAGGCCAGCCTCAAGTTGAAGAACGATCCCACCATGATAGCCAAGAGGCAGACGGGCATCATATAAATCAAGCCCGGGGCAAACCGCACCAACACAAACGACGGCAGGATGATGAGCAGCATGAGGGTGAGCAACAACACGATGTTGCGCAACTCGGCGAAGACCTTCTTATGGAGCTTGTTGCCGTACAAGCCCATCAGCGAGAACACCAAGGCCACGAGGAAGATCTGGCTCAGCAGTACACGGATGGAGTCGTCGCTCGACATGGAACGTGAGGTGTATTCACGTTGCAGCGAGTTCAGCACGTCGTAGGTATGCGCGTCGACCACCTCCCCTTCCGACACGATGATTTCATCTTTCTGCACCATGCCGTAAGTGAGCGAAACGGCGCTGACCACCTTGTCGGTCTCGGCTTTGGTTATGTCGGCGCTGTAAAACACATTCTGTCGCAGCGCTCCGTTGAGCAGCTCCGAGAGCAGTTTCTTGTCGTATTGGCTACCCGAATGTTGCAGCGTAGCCGCCACAGCCTCAGTGGCTTCGTTCATGCTGTAGAAATCACCATAGCGGGCGGTGCGCATCACCTTGTTGCGGATGACGCTCACCTCGTCCTCTGGCGCCAGGTTGCTGGTGGCGTTGTCATAGGCGACGATGCCTCGGTTTTCTATCGAATCGTAGATGGCGAATAGTTCGTTGAGGTTCTGCTCCCGTGTGGCAGGGTCACGGTCGCCCCAGCGTGATTCGAAAGCGTTAAGCAAGGTCTTGCGTGCCGCCGTCATCTCGTCGTCGTTGAAGACGAATACAGGCTTCACCTTGGCCGTGGCCGCTGCCGTTTCAGCACTCAGGGTCTCGTAGTCCTTGTAGATTGGGAAGTCGAAGGGAGCATATAAGGTCTCATGCTGCCAAGGCTTTGAGAGCTGATACTCGTACTTGAACTTGCCCGTACGCGGCATCAGCCAGCACACCAATGCGATTGCCAACAAAAAAGCCACCACTTTCGCGATGGTATAATAATTATGTCTGATTTTATTAAATAAATTTTCCATTTTACTCATAATCAATTATTTAACAACCCATATCAAGGATTAAATCGAGTGCTAAATTAAGAAAAAGTCCGTTCGCATGAAAAAAAACAGCTAAAAAAGACCTCTTGAAACGATTTGTTCCCTAATTTAGCGGTCAGAAAACGACAAGAATTATGACATACGGCATCTGCAACCTAACTGCCATCGCGCTGCGCAAGGAAGACCGCCATGCCTCGGAGATGGTGAGCCAACTGCTTTATAACGAGACCTATACCGTTCTTGACAAGACCAAGGAATGGGTGCTGATACAGACCGAGGACGGCGATTTCCCCTACCAAGGCTGGATACAAGAGAAACAGCTCTGCGAGATCAGCGAGGAGCAATTCAACGCCATGAAGGGCAAGACTCCTTATCTTATTAATAAGCCCGTCGTGGAGTACAACGGGTTGCTGCTGACCATAGGCACGCCGCTCTATGAGCCGCATCCCGATGCTGTGTTGATGCCCAATATATTTCACCCCGAGATGATGGTGGACTACGCCAAGCGGCTGCTCGGCGCGCCATACCTCTGGGGCGGACGCATGTCCATGGGCCTCGACTGCTCAGGCTTGACGAAGGTGTGTGCCCGCTTGGCAGGACTCGTCCTGCCCCGCGACGCCTCGCAGCAAGTCAGAGAGGGCGAGTTGGTGTATTTCCTACAGGAGACGCGTCCCGGCGACCTGGCTTTCTTCGGCGAGGAAGACGGCCACATCACCCATGTGGGCATCGTCATGGACAACGAGCAAATCATCCACTGCTCAGGCCAGGTTCGCATCGACTATTTGGACCAGACAGGCATCTTCAACAAGGAACGCGACGAGCACACGCATCGTCTGCAGGCTATCAAGCGACTGGGATAATCACCGCGAAAAATTTCGTTGCGAAATTTTTCGCAACGAAAATTCTTATATTTGCACCGTAATTTTTTAATCTTGAATTTTTAATCTTTAAATCTTAAATATCAAGAAATGAACAACGCACTGATCACATTTGCGAAGCCGGACAACGAGCCTGTAAAAGCATACAGACCAGGCTCTCCGGAGAGAATCGAACTCCAGAAGGAACTCGAAAGACAATCCAACGAAATCGTTGAAATCCCCGCCATCATCAACGGCCAGGAAGTCCGCACGGGCGACATGGGCGAAGTGGTGATGCCCCACGACCACAAGCACGTCATCGCACGCTACCATAAGGTAGGCGAAAAGGAAGTCCGCATGGCTATCGATGCCGCCCAGGCCGCCAAGCACGACTGGGAGAACACGCCTTGGGACGAACGCGCTGCCATCATGGCACGCATCGGCGAGATGCTGGCCACCAAGTACCGCGCCCGCATCAACGCCGCCACCATGCTCGGCCAGTCGAAGAACTGCTTCCAAGCCGAGATCGACAGCGCCTGCGAGACCATCGACTTCTTCCGCTACAACAACTACTACGCCAGCAAGCTCTATGCCGAGCAGCCCGCTTCGGCCAACGACCAGCTGAACCGTGTGGAATACCGTCCATTGGAAGGCTTCGTGTTCGCCATCACGCCTTTCAACTTCACGTCCATCGCCTCCAACCTGAACATGACGCCCGCCCTGATGGGTAACACCACCATCTGGAAGCCCTCGACGACCGCCCTGCTGTCGAACTACACCGACATGCGCATCTTCATGGAAGCCGGCCTTCCGAATGGCGTCGTCAACTTCCTGCCCGGCAAAGGCAGCCTGATTAGCGGTGTGGCCCTGAAGGACAAGAACTTCAACGCCATCCACTTCACTGGTTCTACTGGCACCTTCAAGAGCCTGTGGAAGACCACCGGACAGAACCTCGACCTCTACAAGGCCTATCCTCGTCTCGTGGGTGAGACCGGCGGCAAGGACTTCATCTTCGTCCACAACAGCGCCGACCCGCAAGAAGTGGCTGTCGCCATCGTCCGCGGCGCCTTCGAATACCAAGGCCAGAAGTGCTCGGCCGCCTCACGTGCTTACATCCCCGCCTCCATGTGGAACGATGTGAAGAACCGCGTCGGCGACATGATGAGCACCATCAAGATGGGTGACGTGAAAGACTTCACCAACTACGTGAACGCCGTCATCGACGAGGCCTCGTTCGACAACTGCAAGGGTTACATCGACCGCGCCATGGCCAGCAAGGACGCTGAAATCGTCTTCGGCGGCCACTGCGACAAGAGCGTCGGTTACTTCGTGGAGCCTACCGTCATCCTCGCCAAGACCCCGAAATACGAGAGCATGGTGGAAGAGATCTTCGGACCCATCATCACCATCTACGTCTACGACGACAATAAGTTCGAGGAGATGCTGGATGTGTGCGACCAGAGTTCGCCTTACGCCCTCACCGGCGCCTTCTTCGGCAACTGCATGAAGGCCCAGAAGATCGCCAACGACAAGCTACGCCACGCAGCCGGCAACTACTACGTGAACGACAAGCCCACGGGAGCTGTGGTCGGCATGCAGCCCTTCGGCGGCGCCCGCGCCAGCGGCACCAACGACAAGGCCGGCGGCCTGTGGAACCTCATCCGCTGGACCAGCCCGCGCGCCATCAAGAACACCTTCGTTCCTGCTGCCGCTTATGGGTATCCGTTCCTGGCAAAGGATTAACCATTTGTGTAGAGACGCGCCATGGCACGTCTCTACAGCATGTTTTTTTGAAAAAATGCGTCAATCTTTGGCGCATTTTTTATTTTTTTTTATTTTTGTAGGCTGAGATAAAACTTATTTGCCATGAAACAAATCCTACTATCATTCATCCTTGCAATAGCATTTGCTTCCATAAACGCGCAAGAAACTTATCGTTTCCGCACCGATGCGCCTCAAGGTCTCAATATAACCAGCAGCGCTGCATCGCATGTTTCGCTGCATTATTCCATTCAGGAACTCGGCCTTGCCAGCATCAATAACGGCGAGGTGAAAGGGCAAGAAATCATCATGAAAGGACAACTTGGCCTGAACGCTGAAGGTCGTCCCAACCTGCCCGTCGTGAACCGCTACGTCGCTGTGCCGCAAGGAGCCACCGTCAGCTTGCAATACAGGGAAAACGCCAGCACCACAATCGACGACGTCGACCTGCTGCCGGCCATGCCCGCCCAGACCGACCTAGACGAAGAGTTGCCGCAGCTGCGCTGGGATGCCAGCATCTACGGCAGCGACGCCCCATACCCGTCGGAGAACGTCGTGGTTTCGAGGCCCATGCAAATCCGCAGCCTCGACGTGGTCATGCTCAGCATCACACCTTTCCGCTACAACCCCGTCAGACGTACGTTGGAGGTCATCTACGACATCGACATTGACGTACGCTTCGAAGGCGGCAATGGGCAATTCGGCGAGAGCCGTTACTTCAACCCTGACTGGATGCACATCCTGAAAGGCCTTGTCGTCAACAGCGAGATGCTTTCTGATGCTGGCTACTACGACCTCATCAATTCAGCAGGCAACCGTGACTTGGAAGGAGCCGAATATCTCATCATCACCGCAAACAACTCAAATGCTATAGCATGGGCCGACACGCTGAAAGCCTTCCGCACGAAACAAGGCATCTTAACCAAGGTGGTGAGTGTCAGCGACTGTGGTGGCAACAACCCTAACGTCATACGCGACTACATCGTCAACGCCTACAACAACTGGGACATACCGCCTGCGGCGGTGCTCCTCATGGGCGGCTGGTACAGCAACACAGGCATCAGGCCTTTCTACCACATCACCATACAAGGCACCTACAATCCACAACACTACTACACCGACTATCCATACTGCGACATGAACGGCGACAGCATTGCCGACGTGGCCCTCAGCCGTGTATCGGCAAGAAATGCGCAAGAATTTAAGACCTTCGTGACAAAGACCATAGCATATGAAAGCCACCCCTACACCGACACTGCCTATTACGACCGTCCCATCGTCACGACGGGTTACGAAGACAACAAATGGTTTTTGATCCACGCCCAGGCCCTCAATGGGTTCTACCGCAACAAGCTCGGCAAGCACCCCACCAACCTCTACATGGTCCACTCTGGCTCCATCCCCGACACTGCCTGGTCAACGGGTTTCAACACTGACGTCGTGGTGAACTATTTCGGTTCCAACGGACAGAATTACATCCCTGACGATGTCAGCGAACTTCACAACTGGATGAGCAAGACCGACTCCGTGCCGTTGATCAACGCCCTCAACGAAGGCTCATTTTTGACTGTGTATCGAGGCCATTCAAATTATAATGCCTGGTGGTTCCCGACATTCAAATACTACACCTTGGACAATGTCGTCAATGCGCCCAACACCTATGTCTTGTCCGTCAGCTGCAGTTGCGGCATTTTCACCAATTCCCCCAGAGGAATGATCGAATCCTTCTGCCTCAAGGAAGACGGCGGAGGCATTGGCGGCATCGGCGCCAACGCCCTCACCCATTCCTATTTCAATGACATCCTCGGATGGGGCTTTTACGACTGTATGTGGCCCGAATTCCTTCCCGACATGGGTAGCAGCACGGCACCGGATTTCATCAGGCCTGCCTTCGTGTTGGCCGAAGCCAAAAACTATCTGGACTTCCATTTCTTCCTCCCAGAATGGTGGCCCGGCGTAGAGGCCTCCACCAAGCATCTCTTCAACTGCATAGGTGAGACCTATCTCAACCTTTACACCGAGGTGCCCCAGATGCTGGAAGTCACGCATGGACAATACATGACGGCAAACGAGGGTGAATTCACGGTGACAGCCGACGAAGGTGCGGTGATATGCCTGTCGCAAGGTGACCAAATCTTCGGCGTGTTCCAAAGCAACGGGCAGCCCCATACCTTCGCTATGCCCAGCATGACAGTAGGCGATTACTTCACAGTCACCGCCACCAAGCAAAACCATTTCCGCTATGAGGACAAAGTCTATGTCGTGGCCGACACGGGGCCTTTCGTCTCCGTCGAAAGAGACGGCATCTTGGCCGAAAACAGCTATGGTATGCTCCACAACGGCGAACACGCCCATGTAGGCCTCGTGCTGCATAACTACGGCAACAACGCAGCGGCCAACATCACCATGAGTTTGTCGTCCCCCTCGCCATACATCGAAGTCGTCCAAGGCAGCTGCCAATACCATAACCTGGGGGCACACCAAAGCGTCACCATTAGCGACGCCTTCCGGTTCAACATTGCCGACAACACGCCCGACATGGCCGACATCACCTTCATCGTCCATATCAACGACGGCAACGACGAACGGGACTGCAACATCGTGTATAACATCGCAGCGCCTTCGTTCACCATCAAGCCAAATCTGGCGTTCTTCAACGGCAACCAACAATCCATGCTGCAACTGGCCAACGATGGTCCCACCGACATCCACGTCCAAATCACCAATGACGGCCATTTCGATAGCGAAGCTTATAATATGCGACTCGAGATGCTAGCGCCTTTCATCAACGTCGAGAGTCCTTCCGTCATGTTCAATTCGCTTGCCAAAGGCGAAAGCAACGAGGTGGTCTTCAAGGTCACTCCCGATGGCAACGCCATCACTGAAGGCTGGCTGATGGCCCACATCACGGTTGACGACGGCGTCCGCCCAACCATCCTCGACACTTTGCTGCCCTTTGGCGGCTTTAACGAGACCTTCGACCCTGCCTATTACAACTCGCATGAGTGGCACATGTCGGGCAGCGCATCGTGGATGACGACTGATGAGGAACCTCACACAGGAGAATACTGCGCCCAATCTGGCGTAATCACCCATAACCAACAGAGCGCGATGTCCATTATCCTGACGACGCCTGCCACCGAGATCTCCTTCTTCAAGAGAGTGTCGTCAGAAAACAACTACGACAAACTGCACTTCTACATCGACGGCGAGGACCAAAACGAATGGTCGGGATCGAAACCCTGGAGCGAGGAGCGCTACCGCGTATCCGCAGGCCAGCACACCTTTAAATGGGCTTATATCAAAGACGGTTCAGTGAACACAGGAGCCGACTGTGCATGGGTCGACGACTTCAACGTCGAGCCTGCCCTAGTGCCCGTCTTCCAATCGGGTGACGTTTTGGAAGCCTGCAAGGGACAAGCCATCCTCATCAACTGCAACTACGCTTACGGCTATCATGACCTGACTTGGAGCACGGCCGGCGACGGCAGCTTCAACCACACCTTCGCCATACATCCGATCTACACTCCTGGTCAACAAGACCTTGACGGTGGCAGCGTCATGCTAACCATGACCGTTGACGGTGTTGACAACCCCTTACAACTCATCTTGAACGACGAGGTCAATTTGAACGGCCCCATCATCGGTGACGACATGATAGACAACGACGACCGCTACAGCCACTACTCCATCGAACAACAAGCGGGCATCGACTACCTCTGGCAGCTCGAACCTGAAGAAGCAGGCCATGTGATTGCCCAAGGCAACAGCGTTGACATCGTTTGGAACTACAACGCCGACATTACGGAGGCCACCATCACCGTAGCCGCCAACAACGGTTGCAGCAACACCCTCAGTAAGACCATCCATCTAAACTTGGTCTCCACCAACGAGCAGCGCGAGGCATGCTTCACCCTCTTCCCCAATCCCACCAACGGCAAAGTCAACCTCATCGCGGGACAAGATCTGAAAGGCAAGTCAGTGGTTGAAGTGTACAACGTGTTGGGCACTCGCATGACAAGCAAGGCCTTACATAACCTCTCGCAAGGCCAAAGCATCACCATCGATCTCGGACATTACGCCTCGGGGCTTTACATTATCAAACTCTGTAACAGCGAGGGCTGCTGGAGCCAAAAAGTAAGCGTCCAATAAAAAACATCAAGCGCACTGAAAAAAATCTGTCAAAACCCTTGACAGATTTTTTTCTTTTTGTATTTTTGTAGCGTGAACTAAACTTTTTTCGCCATGAAACGTCATTTTCTACTCCTTACCGCTTTTCTTGCCTTCGGTATTTTGAACGCGCAGGAGACCTATCGTTTCCGCACCGACACGCCGCAAGGTTTCAGCATCAAAAGCAGCACCGCAACGGGACTCTCGCTACATTACTCCGTCCCTGAAATCGGCATTGCAGACATCAACAACGGAGAAGTCAAGGGACAGGAGATTATCATGAAAGGCAGCTTCGGCTCCTTCGCCGAGGGCTTGCCCAACCTGCCCTTCGAGAACAAATACATCGCCGTACCCAAAGGCGCCACGGTCAACATAGAAGTCAAGGAAAAAGGCTGCCAGACCTTGACTGGCATCGACATCCTGCCTGCCGCCTCGGTACAGGGTAACGCTGCCGTCGGCTTGCCTGAGCTGAAAAAAGACATGAGCGTCTTCGGCATCGACGCCAACTACCCTAAAGAGAACGTCGCCATCGCCCAGACCACACAGATCCGTGGCCTAGACGTTGTGATGCTCAACGTGACGCCGTTCCGCTATAACCCTGTCAGGAAGACCTTGGACGTCATCTACGACATGGACATCGAAGTCCGCTTTGAAGGTGGCAGCGGTCAGTTTGGCGAGGCGCGTTACCGCAACCCCGAATGGGACGGCATCTTGCGCGGCCTGGTCATCAACAGTGATATACTACCCGAGGCGCATTACTACGACCTCCTCAACGAGGCCGTAAAGAACCGCGAGCAAGGTTGCGAATACCTCATCGTTGCGCCCGACGACGAAGAAATTCTGGCCTACGCCGACACTTTAAGGCAGTTCCGCACCAAGCAGGGCGTCCTCAGTAAGGTGGTCACCACCACGGAATGCGGGGGCAACGACGCCAACACCATCAAGGGCTACATCAAAAACGCTTATGAGAATTGGGCGATACCTCCCGCGGCAGTGATGATTTTCAGTGGTATTGACACTTTGAATGTGGGCAGCAATTACTATTACGCCTCATCAGGCATCCCTGGATTCGGCCTTATTTTTATAGGATACGACTATGGCTTTTATCAGCAAGACAACTATTACAGCTCCGACAGTCCCTATGCCGACATGAACGACGACAGTATCCCCGATTTGGCACTCAGCCGTCTTCCTGCCACGAATATGGAAGAGTATCGCACACAGGTAAACAAACTCATCCAATACGAGACCAACCCTCCCACCAGACCGGAGTATTACGAAAAGCCCATCATCTCGTCAGGCTACGAGAGCAACAAATGGTTTTTGCTCACTTCACAAAGCTTCAACGGTTTCTGCCGCAATAAGTTAGGAAAACGTCCTAAGAACTACTATATGATTTATCAATACATGAGCGACCCGATTCCGACACCAGACACCGCATGGTCGACGGGCTACAATGCGGACGCCGTGGTCGATTATTTCGGTCCTCATGGGCAGAACTACATCGCACAACAGCCCGACACCCTCAGCGACTGGCGCGACATGCATGACTATTCTTATCTCGTAGACGCTCTCAACCAAGGCTCGTTCATGACTTTGTACCGCGACCACTCCTCCTTCGACACTTGGTGCTGTCCTTATATGCCCGCCACAGAAGTCAAGCACCTAACGAACACAGAGCCCACTTTCATCCTTTCCATCGGCTGTGACGGCGCCTTATACTCCAATGTCATGTTTTATCAGATTTCAGGCTCCTATTGGACCATGGGGGAGAATCCCATGATTTATCAGTTCTGCAAAGCCAAAGTGGGGGCGCTGGGCGGCATCGGGGCATCCACAGTGACTCACTCTCACTTCAACGACATACTCACCTGGGGCTTCATCGACCATTGCTGGCCTTCATTCATGCCCGACTACGGGGCTTCGAACCCCGAATTTGTCCGTCCTTCCTATGCCCTCGTCGCAGGCAAGCTGTTCCTCAACCAACATGCCTTCTTGCCTAACTGGTGGCCGACAAAAATCATTACCACCAACAACGTGTTCCATTATCTGGGCGAGGCCTACCTCAGCCTCTACACGGAGGTGCCGCAGCAGATGGCCATCGAAGCCGAGCCTTTCTGCAACGATCCGTCGCTCTACACCATGACCGCTGAAGCAGGCGCTACCATTTGTCTTTCACATGGCGACGAAATCATCGCAGTAGCACAAGCCACCGGTCATCATCAAGACTTCATCTTGCCCAACCTCCCCATCGGCGATTGGTTCACCGTAACCGTGACCAAACAAAACCGTTTCCGTTTCGAGAAAGCCGTCAGGGTGGTATCCAACACGCTGCCATTTGTGTATGTGAAAAAAGCCGAGATCATAGACCAAGACCACAACGGACAACTTGACTACGGTGAATACGCCGACATCGACATCACGTTGAACAACTATAGCGAAATCGCCTCTGCAGGCGGAGAGGTCACGCTGCATTGCGACTCGCCCTACATCGAAATCGTGCAAGGCACGATGCAATATCCTCGGTTGAGCGCCAACGGGCATATTTACCAGCCGAGCGCCTTCAGAATCAGGTTATCCAATGACGTGCCCGACCAGACTAGAATCCAGCTCAAGGCACGCTTCAACGAAGGCGAAAACACTCATGCAGACGACATCAACATCGTGGCCAACGCTCCCTTCATCACGATTGACAAGGAGTTCCGGCCCAAGACCGCCGAGGGCGAGCCTTCGACCCACATTAGCACGGAAGGCGCGTCGTCCATCGTTTTCTCTGTAAAGAACACAGGTCACTCGACCGCCAAACTGCTACAAGCCAATTTGGACATCAAGGCACCCTTTGTCGAGGTGGAAAACACACACCAACACGAAGATTTGTTGCCAAACGAGGAATGGTTGTGTACCTTTGAGCTGAACACTACGCCCAACGACATCGACGGGGCCTGGCTGCAAGCACTGCTCGATGTCCAATTCGAAGAACAGCACGCCCTTTTAGACACCATCGTGCAATATGGCGGCATCTTTGAGAACTTTGAGACCGAAGCGTTTAACTCTTATTTCAGATGGACGAACACGGGGAATGCATGGGAGTATTGCACGGAAACGCCATACGAAGGGCAACGTTGCCTGGTGGCCACAGCTGACACCTCAACGTATTCCTTGTTAAAAGCCCGACTGAAGAACTTTTACGTTGGACATAACTGCAAGATCTCTTTCTATTACCAAACAGGCGACAATGAAGTGTTGCTATACTATACCACGCACCAAGGCGAATACAACATTTTCACCAACACCGAATGGAAATACGGCGAGGTACTCTACAATGGGACTGACATGCAGATGTGCTGGAAATACCAATTGATAGATATCAACGGTTCACAAGCTAAGTTAGACAACTTCTGCTTCCCACCCATGCCTACCACCATAGCCTCGGCAGGCAACGACCTCATCGTTTGCGACGCAAGCGCCATCGAGCTCAGCGATGCCTACGCCTACGACTGCGACTCGGTGCGCTGGACCACCGACGGCGACGGCCGTTTTGAAGACGGCACCCTGGCTAACACCACATACATGCCCGGCGATTTGGATGTATCTAACGGATCCGTGACGCTGACGATCACAGCCTATGGCAGCAACGTCTTTGCCCATTCAAAAGTAATTCGTTTTGCCGATGAAATCACCTTGGGCGAGATTGTTGGCGACAGCGTGGTCAACAAATACGAAAACCTCATCAGTCACTATGCCGTTGAGGCACAAGAGGGCATCCACTATTTGTGGCAACTCGATCCGGAAGAGGCAGGCGTCATCTACGACCAAGGCAACAAAATCGATATCCTTTGGAACTTGCTTGATGGTGACACCGAGGTAATCCTTACTTTGACATCCGACAACGGATGCGACGATACCCCTGTCAGCAAGACCATCAGCCTCATCGGATACGCAACGCCCGAGTGGGCCATGCCTTCGTTCGGGCTCTTCCCCAACCCCACCGACGGCAAGGTCAACCTCGTCGTTGGCGAGACACTGCAATGCAAGGCTATGGTAGAGGTTTACAACCTGCTGGGCGAGCGCATGATGGCTAAAAACATCGGCGGCTTGCATGGTGGTGAGGCCTTCACCCTCGACCTCAGCCACCTCGCTTCGGGACTGTATATCATCAAGTTGGGCATTGAAAACGGCAGCTGCACGAAGAAAGTCAGTGTCAGGTGACGATTATTGGGAACAAATTTCTAATTTTGCACCAAATCTAAATTAGAAAACCATGGTAAGCTACAAAGAATTAGGGCTCGTGAACACCCGTAAAATGTTCGCCAAGGCTGTGGACGGCGGCTATGCCATCCCCGCCTTCAACTTCAACAATATGGAACAGATGCAGGCCATCATCATGGCTGCCGTCGAGACCAAGTCACCCGTCATCCTGCAAGTGTCGAAAGGCGCACGCAACTACGCCAACCAGACCCTGCTGCGCTACATGGCCCAAGGTGCCGTGGAATACGCCAAGGAGTTGGGCTGCGCCCATCCTGAAATTGTCCTTCACCTCGACCACGGCGACAGCTTCGAGCTGTGCAAGTCGTGCATCGACATGGGCTTCTCATCCGTGATGATCGACGGCTCTGCCCTGCCCTACGACGAGAACGTGGCCCTCACCCGTAAGGTCGTCGACTACGCACATCAGTATGATGTGACCGTGGAAGGCGAGCTCGGCGTGCTGGCTGGCGTGGAAGACGAAGTCTCCGCCGCCGAAAGCCACTACACCAAGCCCGAGGAGGTCATCGACTTCGTGACCAAGACCGGCGTGGATTCGTTGGCCATCAGCATCGGCACCTCGCACGGCGCCTATAAGTTCACCCCCGAGCAGTGCACCGTTGACCCTGCCACGGGTCGCCTCGTGCCGCCTCCGTTGGCTTTCGACGTGCTCGAAGCCATCGAGAAGAAACTGCCTGGCTTCCCGATCGTATTGCACGGTTCGTCGTCGGTGCCGCAAGACGAGGTCGACACCATTAATAAATATGGTGGCTCGCTGAAGGCTGCCGTCGGTATCCCCGAGGAGCAGCTCCGCAAGGCCGCCAAGAGCGCCGTATGCAAGATCAACATTGACTCAGACAGCCGTCTTGCCATGACCGCAGCTATCCGCAAAGCCTTCGCCGAAAAGCCCGCTGAGTTCGACCCACGCAAGTACCTCGGCCCCGCCAGAGACAACATGAAGAAGCTCTATGTGCACAAGATTATCAATGTCTTGGGCTCGAACGACAAACTGGAACAGGTTTAAAGATGGGAAAACTGAAAGACGCTCACGTATTCAGCAACGAGGAAGGCTCCATTGCGAAGTTTTTCGTGTATGCGGCCTCCTATGTTAGCAGTTTGCTCATAGCGGATATTTTGTTTGCTATCACTAGCAAAGAAGCATTTAAATGGAAAGAAAACATTTTGTCTTCAATAATCCTTTTTGGTTTTCTTACGGTGGTTTATTTCATTGCAGGATTCCTTGCCTATCGCACAAATATCTTCCCTAAAGCCAAGTATCGTGAAGCTATCCACGGCGTGAGTTTCTTCATCCTGATCATTCTATCCATAGTTTTGTTCATTGTCCTCCAATAAACGGAGCATTTTTTACTGCTTTCGAGAAAAAGTATCGCAAAAATCCCTATTTTTGCGATACTTTTGTTTTATAGCCGGCCCTTCGACAGGCTCAGGGACCTTAACTGGCCGGTCGTTGAGCTCGTCGAAACGCAGGCCAACAATTAAACGATTAAACAATCAACACTTCAACATAATGAACCTCTCCCCCCTGACAGCAATATCGCCCGTCGATGGGCGCTACCGTTCCAAGACCGTTGAGTTGGACGACTTCTTCTCCGAATTTGCCCTCATCCGCTATCGCGTGATGGTCGAAGTGGAGTATTACATCGCCTTGTGCGAGCTGCCCTTGCCGCAACTTGAAAACTTCGACGGCGACTACGACGACCTCCGCGCCATCTACGAGGAGTTCCAAACGGAAGACGCACTCGAAATCAAGGAAATCGAGAAAGAGACCAACCATGACGTGAAAGCCGTGGAGTACTTCCTGAAACGCCGCTTCGACGAGCTCGGCCTGACGGAATTCAAGGAGTTCCTGCACTTCGGACTCACCTCTCAGGACATCAACAACACCGCCTTGCCGCTCTCGATGATGGAGGCGCACAAGCTGGTGGTGAAGCCCGCCTTGGAAGAGCTCATCGACAAGCTGGCAGCGATGGCCGAGGAATGGAAAGACATCCCAATGCTAGCCAAGACCCACGGTCAGCCCGCCAGCCCGACACATTTGGGCAAGGAAATCTATGTCTTCGTGGAGCGCCTCAACGACCAGCTGAAGATGGTCAACAGCGTGCCTTTCACGGCCAAGTTCGGCGGCGCCACAGGCAACATGAACGCCCACAAGGTGGCCTACCCCGACATCGACTGGCCGGCCTTCGCGAAGAAGTTCGTGGAGAAGAGCCTGAAGCTCAAGCGCCAGCAGACCACCACACAGATTGAGCACTACGACTACATGGCCGCCTATTTCGACGCCCTGCGCCGCGTCAACACCATCTTGATTGACCTCTCGCGCGACATCTGGCTCTACGTCTCAATGGAATACTTCAAGCAGAAGATCAAGGCTGGAGAGGTCGGCTCATCGGCGATGCCCCACAAGGTGAACCCCATCGACTTCGAAAACGCCGAAGGCAACCTCGGCATGGCCAACGCCATCCTCACCTTCCTCAGCACCAAGCTACCCATCAGCCGCCTGCAGCGCGACCTCACCGACTCCACCGTCACCCGCAACATCGGCGTGCCGATTGCCCACACGTTGATTGCCCTAAAGTCACTGATGAAGGGGTTGGACAAACTCTTGCTCAACGAAGACAAGATCCGCCAAGACCTGCAACAGAACTACGCCGTGGTCGCCGAAGCCATACAGACCATCCTGCGCCGCGAGCAGGTGGAGGGTGCCTACGAGCTGCTGAAAGGCCTCACCCGCACCAATAAGCACATCGACAAGGCCGCCATCGACGAGTTCATCAAGGGCCTGCCGGTGAGCAAGGAAATCAAGATGGAGCTAATGGCCATCACGCCGGAAAATTACACGGGATACAATTATTAACAGAAATATTCGTTTGCGAATAGAGCAAACCTTCCGCCCATGGCCAAGCAAAAGACTTTTTCCCGCGTCCTATCCTATATCAAGCCGTATTGGGGCTCTGTCGTCCTGAATCTGATCTTCAACCTGATCGCCATATTCTTCTCGCTGTTTTCCTTTGCCTTGGTGGGCCCGTTCCTTAACCTGCTCTTCAAGGAAGGCGCGGTGGAGGTCATGGCCAAGCCCGAATTTTCCCTCACTGCCGACTACCTGATGGGTTATCTCAACTGGTTCATGAGCAACCTCATCGCCAGCGGAGGCAAGCACCAAGCCCTGATATTCATGTGCCTGCTGCTTGTCGTGGCCTTCTTCTTCCGTAACCTCGGGCGTTTCTTCGCCTGTTTCTTCATGGCCAATGTGCGCGTGGGCGCCGTGCATGACCTGCGTCGTGACGTCTACAACAAGATTCTCATCCTGCCCCTCTCCTTTTACCACAGCCGCCAGAAAGGCGACACGATAGCCCGTATCACCACGGACGTGCAGGAGGTCGAGGTGTCGATTTTGAACTACCTGGAGATGCTCATCAAAGACCCGCTGACCATCCTGTTCTTCTTCCTCTTCATGGTGACTTTAAGCCCGAAGCTGACGCTCTTCGTGATTCTCGTCCTGCCCGTCGCGGGACTGCTCATCGGCAAGGTCGGCAAGATGCTGAAGAAGGAGTCGAAAGAAGGTCAGACCAAGCTGGCAGGTATGATCTCCACCGTAGAAGAGACCATTTCGGGACTGCGCATCATCAAGGCCTTCAACGCCATTCGCTATTCGGAAGACAAGTTCGAGGAGCAAAACAGCGACTACACCAAGGTACTGCGCGGCATCCACCGCAAGCGCGACATGAGTTCGCCGATGAGTGAGTTCCTGTCGTCCATGGTCGTCATCCTCGTGCTGTGGTTCGGAGGCACCTTGATTTTGGGTGGCAGCAACCACATCGACGCAGGAAGTTTCATCAGCTATGTGGTGGTGTTCTCACAGATCATCTCCCCCGCCAAGTCGTTCTCGCAAGGCTACTACAATGTGCAGAAAGGCATCGCCTCAGCGGAACGCATCTTCGAGATCTTGGATGCCGAAGAAGTCATCACCGAGAAAGAAAACGCCTTGGAAATCAAAGACTTCAAGGACAGCATCGAATACAAGGACGTGCATTTCAGCTATGGTAAGGACGAGGTCTTGAAAGGCGTTGACCTGAAGATCGGTAAAGGCAAGTTCGTCGCCCTCGTCGGCGAAAGCGGTGGCGGCAAGTCGACTATGGCCGACCTCTTGCCTCGTTTCTATGACATCAACGAAGGCTCGGTCCGCGTCGACGGCCACGACATCCGCGACTACAAGATCAGCGACCTGCGCAGCCTGATGGGCATCGTCTCGCAAGACACCATCCTCTTCAACGACACCGTGTTCAACAACATCGCCTTCGGCATGAAGGACGTCTCGAAGGAACAGGTCATCGAAGCCGCCAAGATTGCCAACGCGCACGAGTTCATCATGGAGCTGGAACATGGCTACGACACCCGCATCGGTGACCGCGGCATGAACCTCAGCGGCGGCCAACGGCAACGTTTGAGCATCGCCCGTGCCGTGCTGAAGAACCCGCCCATCCTCATCTTGGACGAGGCCACTTCATCGTTGGACACCGAGAGCGAGCGACTGGTGCAAGACGCCTTGTCGAAGGTGATGAGCCAGCGCACATCCATCGTCATCGCCCACCGCCTGTCGACCATCCAATATGCTGATGAGATCGTGGTGCTACAAAAAGGCCAGATCATCGAACGCGGCAAGCACGATGACTTGATTGCCTTGGGCGGCGTTTACAAGAAACTCACCGATTTGCAGTCCATAGCATAAGCCATGAAAAAGCGATTCACCTATTCCACAGGAGAACACATCGAGGCCGACCTAGAGGATTTGCAAAACCTCTTGAGCGACAACCAGCAATATTACGAGAACTATCAAGATATCCTCAGCTCACTTGAGGACGACGACTATGTGGCCCGTGGCAATGGCTTCTGCGACCGCAAATACAGCGACGACTTCATCGAAGGGCAGCTGGAGAAGTACGCACAGCGAGTAAAAGAAATCCAGAGATGGATTGACGAGTGGGAATAGACCTCTAAAACTTGCCGTTATCGGCAAAAATTAGCCCTTTTTACCGCATTTTTACACATTTTCTTGCCGATAACGGCAAAAATAACTATCTTTGCGGCGGAATTGAGAAAAAAACTTGCCGATAGATGGAATACATTTCAGTCAGTCAATTCGCCGAAAAATATGGCATCAGTGAGCGCACCGCCCGTAACTATTGTGCTACAGGGAAAATCGAAGGCGCTTTCTTGACAGGGAAAACATGGAACATCCCCGCCGATGCCGACTTGCCCCGACGAAGCAAAAAGAAGGTGTCGCCCTTGCTTGCCGCTTTGCGCGAACAGAAAGAAGCCAAGATGAAAGGCGGCATTTATCATCGCGTACAAATCGACTTGACGTACAATTCCAACCATATCGAAGGCAGCCGCCTGACCAAGGAACAAACCCGATACATTTTCGAGACCAACACTATTGGAATCACTACAGAAAACACGCGCATTGACGACATTATGGAGACCGTCAACCATTTCCGTTGCATTGATTATGTTATCGACCACGCTTCCGACAAAATCACCGAAACGCACATTAAGCAACTGCATCTGATACTTAAAACCAATACCTCCGACAGCCAGAAACCATGGTTTGCTGTTGGAGACTACAAACGTTTGGCCAATGCTGTAGGCGAAGAAGAGACCGCCCAACCCGAAGAAGTGCACAAGAAGATGAAAGCCTTGCTTGCTACATACCATGCCATCAAGATAATCCAATTTGACGATATTTTGGATTTTCATGTCAAGTTCGAGCACATCCATCCCTTCCAAGACGGCAACGGCCGTGTCGGCAGGCTGATAATGTTTTGGCAATGCTTGCAGTCGAGAACCGTGCCGTTCATCATCACTGATGATTTGCGCCTGTTCTATTACCGTGGCATTCAGAATTGGGGCAAGATCAACGGCTATTTGCGCGACACATGTCTCACGGCGCAGGATAATTTCAAGGTGCAGTTGGGGTATTTCAGAATCCGATATTAGTCATCTCCTTCGCCACGCGTGCCGCCAAGCGGGCATTATTGAGCACCAGTTGGATATTGGAAGCCAGACTGTCACCACCCGTGAGGTCCTTGATGCGCGCCAACAGATAAGGCGTCGTCTCTTTGCCATGGATTCCTAACCTCTTGGCATCAGCAACGGCTTCGTCGATGGCGGTGTTGATGCGGTCTGCGTCCATGGAATACTCCTCGGGGATGGGGTTGGTGACCAACATGCCGCCGCCAAGACCCATCTCCTGCTTGGCGACGAAGGCCTTGGCGACTTCCTCGGGAGTGTCGAGGCGGTAATCTACCTTAAAGCCACTCTTGCGGGTGTAGAAGGCAGGTAACTCCTCCGTGCCATAGCCAATCACCGGCACGCCCTTGGTCTCAAGGTACTCGAGGGTGAGCCCCAGGTCGAGAATCGACTTGGCACCGGCACAGATGACCATGACAGGGGTGCGGGCCAGCTCTTCCAGATCGGCGGAGATGTCCATGGTGGTCTCGGCACCACGGTGCACGCCACCCACGCCACCCGTGGCAAATACGCGGATGCCTGCCAAGGCCGCGATGATCATCGTCGTGGCCACCGTCGTGGCGCCATCTTGTCCACGAGCCACAAGCACAGGCAGGTCACGACGTGAGGCCTTGGCGACTGCCGTGCCTTTCTTGCCTAAATACTCTATCTCCGACGGCGTCAGGCCAGCTTTCAGACGACCTTTGATGACGGCGATGGTGGCAGGCACAGCCCCTTCATCACGGATGGTCTGCTCCACCCGCAACGCCGTCTCCACATTCTGAGGATAAGGCATCCCGTGGGATATGATGGTCGATTCGAGAGCCACGACGGGCTTTCCGCTTTGCAGTGCTTCAGCCACTTCGGGCGAGAGGTCAAGGTATTTGTTCATGGTTGTTGTTGGTTTACGGTATCAGGACTTTCGATGTTATTCTTTGCACAGAGCAGGCCGATGTGCGCGGCTTCTTCGATAGTAGCTTGGGGACCAGCGTGGATGATGCCTGCCATGAGCGCGTCACCGGCTCCTGTGGCGTTCACCACCCGACAAGGTAAAGCAGGAAAATGGTGTTTGGTGTCGCCTTCAACGACCTCCAAGCCATCCGCTCCGAGGCTGACAAACCGTCTGTCGACACCTTGCAAGTCAGAGAGGACGGCATCCTCGATCCGATTGCATTTCAGCGTGAAGAAATGCTTCTTCTCGGACATCGCCATGGCATCTTTAATCTTGGAGGCTTTGGAGCCAGAAACGGCATCGATATAAAGCGGTTTGTCGGCATGGTCAATGAGATAGGCCAAGGTCTCCACGGAGATATTGGCATCGGCGACAAAGACATCCACCTCACCCAACTTATCCATCCTCGAGGCCAACCATTTCGGCGTGATGCCCTCGGCGGCAAGCATATCCGCCACGCCACCGACCATCTCGCCGTCGCAGTCATTGATGCTCAAGAAGCAAGAGCGCGTGCCAGAGGCGGCGTAGTCGCAGAGGCTGATGTCGAGGTGCGCCTTACGGCAACTCTCGGCGGTAAAACGCCCGAAGTCATCGCCACCGAACACGGTCAGGAAGACGACCTCATCACCCAGCAAGGCGAGGTTATGGGCGATGTTACGTCCCACCCCACCTGCCGTCAGGCGCACCGTGCCAGGGTTGGAGTCGCCAGGCACAAACCTGCTGAAGCTCGTGGCGATGATGTCGGCATTGGCTCCGCCGATCACACAGATTCTCATGGCGTAGTTGTTTTAGGTTGTTATTGGTGCAAAAATAGAAAAAAGTGTCCTTTGGTTTCAAAAAATTCAGCAATTTTGCAGTCGCTAGATAGGACAAAAACCAGACGCGATAGTAATCAAGAAATCATGAACGAGAATCAGATAGTCATATACAAAACAGACGACGGGCAGACTGCCATTGATGTTTGCATGGAAAACGAAACCGTTTGGTTGACCCAGGCGCAGATGGCGGAATTGTTTCAAAAAGATAGAACCGTCATTACACGACATATTAATAATGTGTTTGCTGAAAAAGAATTAGATTTGAAAAGCAATGTGCATTTTTTGCACATTCCTTTTTCTGATAGACCAGTGAAGATGTACAGTCTTGATGTCATTATCTCTGTAGGCTATCGCGTGAAAAGCCAACGAGGTGTTCAGTTTCGTCAATGGGCCAACAAGGTGCTGAAAGATTATCTGTTGAAAGGCTATGCCGTAAATGAGAGAATCCGCAAAAACCAAATCGGCGAACTACGTCAATTGGTTCAAATGGTGGGCAGGACATTGCAAAACCAACCTGTGCTTAACAACGACGAGAACCAAGCTTTGTTTGACATCGTTGTGGATTACACCTACGCCCTTGACACGCTTGATGATTATGACTATCAACGCTTGGGTGTGAAAGAAACCACTCAAGAGGAAAAGTTTCAAGCGACTTACGACAACGCCATGCAAGCCATCGCAGCCCTTCGGGAGAAGTTTGGCGGCAGCACGCTTTTCGGCAATGAGAAAGACGATTCCTTCAAGAGCAGCATAGGACAGATCTACCAGACTTTCGGCGGCGACGACTTATATCCCAGTGTGGAGGAAAAAGCGGCCATGCTGTTGTATTTGGTCACCAAAAATCACTCGTTCAGCGACGGCAACAAACGCATTGCCGCCACTTTGTTCCTTTGGTTCCTCAACAACAACGGCATCCTCTACCGCGAGGACGGCAGCAAGCGCATTGCCGACAACACTTTGGTCGCCTTAACCCTGATGATAGCCGAGAGCAAGCCCGAGGAGAAAGACGTGATGGTGAAAGTGGTGGTGAATTTGATTAACCAGAAGAACTGATTTATTGAAAAAAACACAAAACCTTTCAAGCCTGTGCTACTAATTGGCACAGGCTTGTTTTTTCTTTGCAGCGTGAAAACAGAAAAAACGAATGTCATGGAAGCAAAGAAAAGAACAACCCGTAAATTAGATCTACTGACCGCAGTGGAGCAAGTCGTCGAACTCTCAAAAGGCTCTCATCTTGATGCCGATTTCTACAAAAAAGCCGCTCGACCAATTAAACACCTTGCCCAAAGGATGGAACTTTCCAAAGAGCAAAGTGTTATGATGGCACTCTTCATTGACCATAGCAGTGACTCCAGTATCCGCATCAGCGAATTATCCTCACATCTCGAATGTAGCACCACTCGTATCATTCGATACATGAAGGAAATTGACGAACTAGTATTACGTGGTTTAGTACTCAGCAGCCAAAACCGAAACGGGATTTCATATCGCGTTCCTATGGACGTAATAGATGCATTCAAGCGCGACGAAAAATATGTGCCTCGTGATTATTCTGGTTTAAGCTGCGATGAATTATTCGGCCAATTTGCAGAAATCATGGAAATGAGAGACGACAACGAGATAAATACTGCGACAGCAAAGCGTCGCATATTCGAATTGCTCGACAGCAACAAGCAACTGATCTTTGTGCAAAAAATAAACGAATTTGATCTTTTAGAAGAGGATACTATCCTTCTAATCATCTTTTGTCATTTGTTCGTCAACAATAACGACGACAACATCGGATTTCACGACTGGAGTTTCTTTTATGACCAAAAAGCACAATGGAACAGCATCAAGAGTCGTCTATATCGCAATGATCATTATCTCCAACTCATAAATGTGATTGAGTATAATAATGATGGTGGCTTTGTTGACCGTGAGTCGTTCCGAATGACTTGGGTCGCTAAAAACGCGCTTTTCTCTGAGCTCAATATTACGCCAAAGAATCAGGATAGTGGCGGAAAGAATGTGATAAAACATGATAGTATCATCTCAAAGCAGCTCTTTTATGACAAAGAAGTTGCCAATCAAATTGCTGATTTAGGACAGCTCTTGGAAGAAAGCCATTACAACGATGTATGCAGCCGCTTAAAAGACAAAGGCTATCGCTGTGGCTTCACATGCTTATTCTACGGAGTACCAGGTACTGGTAAGACAGAGACGGTACTTCAGTTGGCTCGTCAAACAGGTCGTGACATCCTTCAGGTTAACACTTCAGAAATCAAAAGTATGTGGGTCGGTGAAAGTGAAAAAAACATCAAAAGTGCATTCGATCAGTATCGCGCAAGGGTTGACAAAGCCACGTTAGCACCCATTCTGCTTTTCAACGAGGCAGATGCCATCATTGGTAAGCGCCAAGAAGGTGCCGAGCGAGCCGTTGAAAAGATGGAAAACACTATCCAAAATATCATCCTTCAGGAAATGGAAAATCTCAACGGCATTCTCATAGCCACCACAAACCTTGCCCAAAACATGGATAAGGCCTTCGAGCGTCGTTTCCTTTACAAAATCAAGTTCAACAAACCAACGCTTGAAGCAAGGATGCAAATCTGGCACACTATGCTTCCAGACTTGAATGAGACCGACATCCAAACCTTGGCTGAGCGTTACGACTTCAGCGGTGGCCAGATCGAGAATGTTGCCCGGCATTATGCTATCGACACTGTCTTACACGGCAACGCTTCATTAGAGACTCTAATGGCTCATTGCGACGGCGAACGCCTCGAACAGAAAGAAAGCCATAAAATCGGCTTCAAATAAAACAATGTAAAGTTTTTGAGCCTGTGCCTCGATATGGCGCAGGCTCACTTTTTCTTTGCAGTGTTGTTTAACCTATAAAACTATTCAATATGAGTAAAGTATTCAAAGTATGGCCCAAGCGGGTCAAAAGGGTGAACGGCACGGTGCTGACACCCGAGATGGAAATTGTGGTGACCACGAAAATTGGCGTTTCTAATCCTTTTTACAATAACGCCCAGGAGATCAAGGAAGCCTACATGCGCCTCTATCAGTTCGACTACAAGAAAGCCTGCTGCTCCCAATCGGATTTCAATTACACGGCGTTGGATTAAAAACTGTTTCACATCAAGCCTGTGCTTCAATTCGGCGCAGGCTTCTTGTTTCTTTGCAGAGTGGAAACACCAAATTGAATAAGTAGAAAGATTGTTTTTCAGCTCTGAATAAAAACTGTAATTTTGCGAAGTGTTTTCTCACAAATATACATAAGCCTAAATAAACATCCATAAAGCTCATAGCTATGATGACAGAACTAACTGACAAGCTAATACAAGATGCTTTTGCTGCAACAGGCATTGACCCTAAATACTATCCTCAATACGAGGCAGAAGTAAAACGTCGCTATAAAGAACTCCAAGAAGAAGATCCTGAGTACGAAGAATCTCCTGAGAGGGATAATGCCCATGTCAGCATAGACCTAGCAAATGAATACATAGTTTACTATGTTGCAGAAATAGAAAAGGGTCATTGCCAACAATGGGCGCACTCATTTGCTGATAATCTCGTTTTAGAAGAAAATGAAGAATCTGCAATAAGAAGCGCCTTAGAAGAATTGAATGAAGAAGACAAGCAGAAAGAACTTGAAATCCATGCCAACTCTATAAATATAGACCCTATTTTTGTAGATCGTTATACATTCTTGTTTGACTTAGGCGAGCCGGATGTAAGAGAGAAAGCTGAAGATTATTGTCGGGCATATCATAAATGTATTAAGCAGGGTAAAAGTGAAATTTATGCCCATGCCTATGCAGATGCTGTAAATGAAAACTACTATGAGGAGTATTGTGAGATTTATGCTGAAGCGTATGAAGTGGCAACCAATCATGGACAAGATGACTCGGAAGCCTATCTTTTTGGTGATTTTTGCACAGACGCAGCCGACCAAGGCTATTGGTTGATGCTGAACAAGTTTAAGACGGAATTCAAAGAAGATTGGCAAAAAGAGTTCTACATGCTTCTGATAAAACGAGAAATCGAACAAGAAGAGAAACGGTCTTTAACAGCTGGAGAAATTAACGAACTTAGAAAAGACATTTGGTAAAATGGAAGACTTAATCCCAATTAGTAAATTAAAAGGCATCACTTTTTTTATTCCAAGCCACCAGAGAGGATATAGATGGAGAGAAGAAAACGTAATTGCGATGCTATCTGACTTTAAAGAGTTTATCGCACAAGGGAAATCTGATGATAGCAAAGGAAGGGTGTATTGTTTACAACCCTTAGCTATTACACCAAATGGAAATGATTCTTATTGTGTTGAAGATGGCCAGCAACGATTGACTACACTATATCTTCTTATCAAGTACTTGTTTGAAGATGATAATCATTTCTATTCATTTGAGTTTGAGAGTGATCAAAATAATCGACGTATGAATTTCATGGAGAACGGTGTTATAGATGAAAACTATAAACAGTTTTCCGATATTAACTTTTTTCATATCGCTTGGGCGTACCAAACCATCAAAAAATGGTTTGAATCTGGCGATGGTAAAGGTTTGGAAAATGATTTCAAAGTATTACTGAACGCATCGGAAAAAGAAAACTCTTTGCAATTTATATGGTATGAAATTAGTAAAGAAAATGCCAGGAAGGTATTTCGAGATCTCAATTATGGGAAAATTAGACTTACAGGGTCTGATTTAATTAAGGCGTTATTGCTTTCAAAGGATAATGGACTATCAAATGAGCAGCGTATTGTTATCTCAACCCAATTAGATGAAATGAGCCAACGTCTATCTGATAACAGATTCTGGTTCGTATTCCAACATCATGCCCCTTTGTATCATTCTGACAGACTAGATTTTTTGTTTAATCTAACCGAAAAAGTCAGTGATGATGAATACAAGCACTATCCGTATAAAGCATTTGAAGCTTTTGCCAAAGCAAAGAAGAATAATTGCTTGTATGAAGAATGGCAGAAAGCAAGAAAAATGTATCACAATCTAGAGGATTTCTATGAGAATCCTTTTATCTATCATTACATCGGCTTCCTTGTCTTCCTTTCTGGCAATACGTCAAAATCAACTTTTCCGCTTTATGACTGGATAAAAAAATACCAGTCTACTACTAAGATTCGTTTCGTTATTGAATTAAGGAAGAGTATAAAAGCAAAGATAGGCTTGACAGGCATTGAAATAGAGAAGGTGGAGTATAGTGACAGAGAAAAAGTAAGGTCTATACTGCTACTACACAATATTGAAACTGTTCTATTGCAGTATAGAACAATGAGAAAACGACTCGGGCTTCAAAGAGAGTTTGAGCAATTCCCATTTGATTTATTACATCGTCAAAACTGGGACATCGAGCATTTAGCCTCACAAACCGATAATCCTTTAAAATCCGAGAAAGAGTGGAACGAATGGATTTATAGCACCAAAACAGATTATCCTAGTTTATTTAAGTCATCATTAAACAAAGATTCTTCTGAGGAAACCAACAGAATCCTTATACTCTATAACAAATATATTTCAAAAAAGGTTGGTAATAGAAACCGAGATGATTTCAAGGATCTATATAAACTCATTGTTGAATCAATTGATAAGGAGCTTGGCGAAGAAAAAGTTAAGTTCAAAGATGGCATAGGTAATCTTGTTCTACTTGACAGACATACAAATAGAAGCTATCACAATTCGTTATATCCAACGAAGAGAAAAACAATCATTGAATCAAACGCATATATTCCGATATGCACAAAAAGAGTCTTTACAAAGTTCTATAACACAACACCTTCAGTCAGAATGAATGCCTGGACACAAACAGATTATGATTTCTATCTGAAAGATATAATGAATACACTATACTTTTATCTTTCTCCTCAATACAAACAGTAATGGCAGCGACTTTCTATAATACATTTGAGAATAAAGCTATCTTGATTCCAAGATTACAACGTGATTATGTGCAAGGATTGAATGTTGCATTGATTAGCGACTTCATCGAAAGACTTGTCTATTCCGTTCAAGAAGGCAAGAACGAAGATTTGAATTATATTTATGGCAGATGGGTTGATGATGGCTCTAAGTATATTCCAATTGACGGTCAGCAACGTTTGACTACGCTTTGGTTGCTCCATCTTTATGCACATTCAGCATCTTTGCCTCAAAATCCATTTCCTGTTTCTATCATCTTTGAATCTCGGGAACATGCTCAATCATTTTGCGATTGTCTAAAAAAAGAACTTGGAGGAATAATCAAGAGTTATCCCCAAGGACGTTTGTGTCAACAAATTGTAAATCAAGCATGGTTCCAAAGAATTTGGCTTAAAGACCGTAGTGTAAAATCAATGCTTTCGGCATTGGATGTAATAAGAACTAAAATAAAGGGCGTTGACATCTCTAGCTTTGATGAAGAGTTAAAGTCCACCGAATCTATTACTTTCAAATTCTACAAAATAGATGGCAAGTTAAATGATGATGTATATATTAAAATGAATGGAAGAGGCCTTCCGTTGACTGATTTTGAAATTCTAAAATCATGGTTGGATGGCAAAATTGAGGAAGCGTGCCATAACAATTTAAGCTGGCTACAATTATGGCAAAACAATCTTGATAATAGCTGGACCGAATTGATATGGAAGAATAGGAATCTTGATGAAAAAGATAGCATAGGTAATGATATTTCTTTTTTGATTGATGATGAGTTTTTGAGGTTTTTCTACAATTTAATCCTTATCTACTGGCTATTGCATAAAGTGAATCATCATCAGAAAAAGTCCGACATCTGTGGAATATCTGACGAACAATCAGATAGTCGTTTGAATGATATTGGTCGCCTGTTGAATATGGAAAAAGATGTTGAGAAAGAAGAATTCCCGGAAATGGTATATGATAGACTAATGAATCGTTTTATAGTTGATGGTGAATATTATCTTCCTCTATATTTACTTGACAAAACCAATATTTTTACCCCTAGACTGCTTGTTTTCATTTATACTGCATTTCAAGAACTAGTACAGAGCCAAAGCATACCCGAAAAGGAATGGTTGTTTGGCAATCGTGAAACCTTGCTGAATTTTCATGTTGGGGCAACCTCCAGTAAAACCATCTTTCATCAAATTGCATTGGAGGATAAGCCAACATATAAGAACCTGTGCTTGCTTTATGCATCATTAAAACCATTGTCAAAGAAAGAAGGATCTGCAACGTCATTCTTTGACTGGATGCGCGTGATGAGAAATCTTATCTTAGGTACCAATATCACCAAAGAGAATATTAGTAGAGTCTTAAAATCTATCCATGACTTTTCTGCACTCTGTAAGAAAAAGAATATATACGAGTTGCTAGCTGATGGTATATTAAGAGAAGATTCTTCAGGTTTTAATAAAAGTCAGTTTGAAGAAGAAATTAAAAAAGCACAATGGATTATTGAAGATAGTAGTTGGGCACAGGTATTTAACAACTTTGAAAATACAGCCTTTTGTAAAGGCACCATTGGCTTTATCTTTGGCTATTTGCCAGAACAAAGAAATATTAAAATCTTCAGAGAGTATTCAACGCTATTCCATCTATTGTTTGGAGAATCTGGTGTTAGATATAACATTCAAGATGGTTTTATTCTTCAACGCAGTTTGATGTGTTTCACATCACATTATGGATTTGGTTACAGTTATGGAGATTATAAATGGAAATTCATGGACAATCGAGACGAATGGCATGAGTTCCTAAAAGACTCAATTGAACATGAAGGTCAACCCCATAATCAATGTATGAAGACGTTAATATTTCTATTATACGAAAGGTTGCATAACCAGATAGATTTGTCGAATTACAACGAGGAATATGTGCAGGTTTTAGTTGCTGAGTTGGATTTGGTTATTAAAGGCACATTGCAGAATAACGCTATCAAAGATTGGAGATACTATTTCATAAAATATCCATCTGTTTGGACTGCAATGGGGAAATCATTGTGTTACTGGGTTAACGATTATGATATAATGATTTTAGGAAGCACTCAATATAGAGGCGGGAACATTAGAGAATTACATTCTTTTGCTTTTATGAAGGATGTCGAAACGGATAAAGAGAAGCACCCCCAAAAGTATAACAAATGGAATAATCTTGGTTTCTGGTACTATGATGATACATGCATGTATATTGACCACAATTGTATGACAAAAAGAATCGTTAGAATCGATTTGTTCTATGACCGAGGCAAAGCAGACCAATATCGATTTAGATTATTCTACCTGCCTAACAAGAATGAAGAATCAGAAGTGACATATCAAGCTACTTTCAATGATTTTTTACCTATAGCTGAGAACCACTCTTTCAAGTTCCAAGGATCGGATCACAAGTATTATTCCTCCTGTTATTCATACGAAGATGCGGTTTTAGTGTTTGATGAGTTATTGAAAGAACTTGAATCGTATTAACCTAATGTTTTTGAATCATTAAAGAATTGTTTTTTTTATTTACCATCAAGCCTGTGCCTCAATTCGGCACAGGCTTTTTGTATCTTTGCCACATCAAAACGCAATTGCCATGTCTAAAAACCAAATCAACAAATACGTCTGGCTTGTAGAGACACTGTACAAAGCCAAGAAAATAACGCTTAAGGAAATCAACCGCAAATGGTTGGAAACCGATTTGAGCGAAGGCTTGGAGATTCCTCGCCGCACCTTCGACAACTGGAAGAAAGCTGTAGAGGATATGTTTGGTCTTGTCATTATGTGTGATAAGCGCGATGGTGACCGCTATTTCATCGAGAACCGTGAAGTGCTTGATGATGACGGCCTTCAACGCTGGCTTCTCAACACGTTGTCGGTAAACAACACGCTATTGGAAAACAAAACACTTAGTGACCGCATCATGCTTGAAAACATCCCTTCAGGTCAAGATTTCCTTGCAACCGTGCTGCAAGCCATGAAGAAAAGCAAGATTTTGCAAGTGACCTATAAGGGATATTGGAGCGAACATGAGCACACTTTCCCAGTGGCTCCATATTGCGTGAAGCTCTTCCACCAAAGATGGTACATGGTGGGTAACAGCATTCGTGAGAATAAGATCAGGGTCTACTCTTTGGACCGTGTTTTGGAAATCCAACCAACTGAAAAAGCTTTCAAGTATCCAGCTGATTTTAGCCCCGAGATTTACTTTGAAGGCTATTTCGGTGTGATACATGATGAGGACTACGCATTGGAAAACGTGAAGCTGAAAGTGCGTGCTGACCAAGCCAACTACCTTCGTTCTTTGCCGATGCATCATTCTCAAACCGAAACCGAACGCAATAATGATTTCAGCATTTTCACGCTTCAAATCCGTCCAACATACGACTTCCAACAGGAACTTCTTCGCATTGGCGATACCCTTGAAGTATTGGAACCTTTATGGCTCCGCAATGAAATTGCCGAGATGATAAAACGTATGTGGAACACCTATAAAATCGGCAAGAAATGAAGGATTTTGCCGCTATTGACTTTGAGACCGCCAACTATCAACGCACCAGCGTGTGCAGCGTTGGCCTAGTGATTGTCAGGGATGGGGAGATTGTGGACTCGTTCTACTCGCTAATTCAGCCTGAACCAAATTATTATATCCCTTCATTCACCGACATACACGGCCTCACTCGTGAGGACACCGAGGATGCACCGGTGTTTCCTTACGTTTGGCGACAGATTGAGCCACTGATTGAAGGTTTGCCCTTGGTGGCCCACAATAGTCCTTTCGACGAAGGTTGTCTAAAAGCCGTGATGCGCTGCTATCAGATGGATTACCCCGACTATCAGTTCTACTGCACCTGTCGCGCCTCTCGCAAACACTTTGGGAAGCAGTTGCCCAACCACCAGCTACATACCGTGGCAGAGGCCTGCGGCTATCATCTCCTCAACCACCACCATGCCCTAGCCGATGCCGAGGCTTGTGCATGGATTGCGCGGGAGATTTTATGAAAATGGAAAAATTTTCAGAAAAACCACATGAAAATGGAAAATTTTTCGACAAAACACCATTACTTTTGGAAAAAAATCCGTAAATTTGCCGCAAAATGGTTTGAAAATGGAAAAATTTCCAAAAAACGAAGGCGCTTTACCAGAAGTCTTATTTGCCAATGGCGATAAGAGTTATTCCTATTATTTGTCCGATTTAGCGAAAAACGGACAAATCAGGCGTGTGGCTCCTAAGGTTTATACCTCCAATTTAGACGCATCGGATGAAGACATCGTAAGGAGGAACCTGTTTCTTATTATCGGGAAACTGTTCCCTGGCGCAGTGGTTGGCTACCGTTCCGCTTTTGAGATGAAGCCCACCTCGTCGGGCGATTTTTTTCTGACCTATAAATATACTAAAAAGGTCAAATTGCCTGGTTTAGTGGTTCATTTGTTGGAAGGTTTTGGCGGACAAGTGGAAGACACACCCTTTGTCAATGGTTTGTTCATCGCATGTCCCGAAAGGGCTTTTTTGGAAAACATGAAAGCCTCGTATCGAAAAGGTGACAACACGAAATGCCTACCAGTTACCGAAATTGAGGAGCGTCTGGAAAAAGTCATCAGGGTCAACGGTGAGACCGCCATCAATGCTTTGCGCGACAAGGCCAGAATGCTGTCGGAACGTTTGAACATGGAAGCGGAATTTGCCAAATTAGACAATATCATCGGCGCCTTGCTTTCGACCCGCGACTCAAAAATCCTCACTTCTCCTTTGGCGACGGCAAGGGTATTTGGTGAGCCATACGATCCGCATCGTTACGAGTTGTTCCAAGTGCTGTTCACCGCATTGAACTCCGATGTGTTTCCCTCCTATCCTGAAACGAGCCTGACCATTGAAGCCTACCGTAATTTCGCGTTCTTTGAAAGTTATTTCTCTAACTATATTGAAGGAACTGAGTTCACCATCGAAGACGCACGAAAAATCATCGAAACGAACATGCCTTTGCCTGCACGAAACGAGGATTCGCATGATATGTTAGGCACTTTTGCCATAGTTTCCAATCGGAGAGAGATGTCAATTATCCCGAATACCGCTGATGAACTCATCGATTTGCTTCAAGCACGACATCGGATGTTGCTTTCGGCACGTCCAGAAAAGCATCCTGGCTTGTTCAAAATGCAAAACAACCGCGCTGGTAACAGTTATTTTGTTGATTATGAACTTGTCAAAGGGACTTTGAAAAAAGGATTCGATTTTTATATAGCACTACGTTCCCCTTTCGCGAAGGCAGTTTATATGTTGTTCATGATCAGTGAAGTACATCCCTTCGATGATGGAAATGGGCGTGTTTCGCGCATCATGATGAATGCTGAACTGACTCATGCTAACGAATGTAAAATCCTCATCCCGACCGTTTTTCGGACAGACTATCTGGATGCCTTGCGCAAACTGACCCGACAATCTGACCCATCAGCATTAATACGAGCCTTAAGCCGAGTCCAAAAGTTCAGTTCACAACTCCTAACAGACGATTTTGAGACATTGAAACTTCAACTTGAACGCGCCAATGCCTTCTCGGATTCGGAGGAGGATATTCTCAGATTCTAAGCCAACAACTATGAAAAAAACCGACTATTCTTACGCCCTCCAATCCCTCAAAGCAGGCAACCAACGCTTCGTCACGGGGATCCTTTCGCTCAAAGACACCTACGTTGAAGACCGCAAGGCCTTGTGCGAAGGCCAGCATCCCTTCGCCGTGGTGCTGTGCTGTTCCGACAGCCGCGTGGCACCTGAAATCATCTTTGACCAGAAACTTGGCGACCTCTTCGTCATCCGCAACGCAGGAAACGTCATCGACAAGCATGTTCTCGGTTCCATCGAGTATGCCGTTGAGCATTTAGGGACTTCTTTGGTCGTCGTCATGGGCCATTCTAGTTGCGGCGCCGTCACCGCCACCCGCATAGGCGAGGCATTGCCCGACAACATCATGGCCATCGCCAGACGCATCAGGCCTTCCATCAACACTGCTGCTGGCATTGACGACAACGCCCGCCGCCACGCACAACGCATGGCCAAATTCATCCAGAAAGACCCCATCGTCAAACACGTGGACGCCCAAGTGGTGTCGGCGTTCTATGACCTACAAACTGGAATAGTGGAATGGCTGTAAAAACCCGAACAAAATGAAAACACCTGTAAAACATATATTTACCCTAGCGATCTTCGCTTCAATCATGACCTTTATGAACTCTTGCAATCCCAAAACACCCGTCGACCTCATTGTCCATAATGCCAATATCTATACCGTCGACAATGACTTTTCGAAAGCCCAAGCCTTTGCCGTGAAAGACGGCAAGTTTGTCGCCGTCGGCGATAACGACATAATCTTAAACCAATACGAGGCAAAGGAAACCATCGATGCCCAAGGCGATGCCGTGTATCCGGGTTTCATGGACGGGCACTGCCACTTTACAGGCTACGGCGAGAACCTCGTGCGCTGGGCCGACTTGAAAGGTTGCCGCTCCTTCGACGAGGTCATCGAGCGTCTCAAGGTTCACGACAGCCTCTACCCTGCCGAGTGGCTTTTGGGCCGCGGCTGGGACCAAAACCTTTGGGAGGTGGCTGAGTTTCCGACTAACGAAAGACTTGCAGAGGTCTTCCCCAACAGGAACGTCCTGCTGACCCGTGTGGACGGTCACGCCGTGTTGGTCTCGAAAGAGGTTCTTGAACTGGCAGGCATCAATGAGACTACAAAGATGGACGGCGGCATGGCCATCGTCAAGGACGGACATTGCACCGGCGTGCTGTTGGATAACCTAGCCGATGCCGCCAAAGCGTTAGTACCCAAGATGGAAACCGAGCAACGCATCCAAGCTTTCCTAAAAGCGCAAGAGAACTGCATGGCCGTCGGCCTGACCAGCGTCACAGATGCGGGATTGGACATCGCCACCATCGAACTCATCGACAGCCTGCAACAAGCGGGACAACTCAAGATGCACGTCAACGCCATGGTGAACCCTGATGATGAGACGATGGACCATTTTATGCAGCGAGGCATCATCGACAAGGAAAGACTTACCGTCCGCAGCGTGAAAATTTATGCTGATGGAGCCTTGGGCTCACGAGGTGCAAAACTGCTTGAGCCCTATTCCGACGACACATTGAATACAGGCCTGATTGTGGAAAGCGACGACTTCTATCGTCATGTCTGCCAAAAGGCCCACGATGCTGGTTATCAAGTGTGCTGCCATGCCATCGGCGATGGCGGTGTGCACCACATCCTCGACATCTACGCCGAGTTCCTGAAAGGCAAGAACGACCTCCGCTGGCGCATCGAGCACTCGCAGGTCGTCGACGAGGCCGACTTCCAACGCTATGGCGACTTCTCAGTCAACCCTTCCATCCAGACCACACATTGCACCTCCGACATGGATTGGGCCGACGAGCGTCTTGGTGAGCGTATCAAGAACGCCTACGCCTACCAACGCCTGCTGCAACAGAACGGCTGGTTGGTGAACGGCACCGACTTCCCCATCGAGGACATCAGTCCCCTCTACACCTTCTATGCCGCCGTCGCACGCAAACATTTGGACGGCACACCCGCTGAAGGCTTCCAAATGGAGAACGCCCTCACCCGTGAACAAGCCTTGCGTTCCATCACGATTTGGGTGGCCAAAGGCTGCTTCCTCGAAGACCGCAAGGGCAGCATCGAAGTAGGGAAAGACGCTGATTTCGTCATCCTTGACCGAGACCTTATGACGGTGGCAGAAGACCAAATCCCAACAGCTACAATCAAGATGTGCCATATTCATTGATTCGGATTATCATGGATAGCCAATTCGACTATATCCTCATCAAAGACGCGACAGAGAACAACCTGAAGCACGTCACCGTCAAGATTCCGAAACGGCAGATTACCGTGGTGACAGGCGTGTCGGGCTCGGGTAAGTCATCGTTGGTGCTCGATACCATTGCCGCCAAGTCGCGGCGGGAATTAAACGACACCTTTCCTTCCTTCACGCAACAATACCTCCCCAAATATGGCCGTCCCCATGTCGGTGACATCGAGAATTTGCCCATCGCTATCGTCATCGAGCAGCGTAAGCCAACTTCAAACTCCCGTTCAACGGTGGGCACATACACTGACATCTACGCCTTACTGCGTCTGCTGTTCTCTCGCATCGGTCAACCTTTCGTAGGCTATTCCGACGCCTTCTCGTTCAACCATCCTTCGGGCAGCTGTCCGCGTTGCGCAGGCTTGGGCGAAATCCGCGAATTGGACATCCACAAGCTCGTCGACTTCGACAAGTCGCTCAACGACGAGGACACAATCCATTACATCGCCTTTGGCAAGGGCGGCTGGCGGTGGATACGTTACGCCCACAGCGGCCTTTTTGACTTGGACAAAAAGATCAAAGACTACTCGCCCGAGGAACTCGATTTATTCCTCAACTCACCGCAAATCAAACTGAAGAACCCGCCTTCCAACTGGCCGAAGAGTGCCAAATACGAAGGTCTCATCCCGCGCATGTACCGCAGCATCATCAACTCGGAGGAAGGTCTGCTCCACGCCGCCGTGCTCAACCCCATGCTGACGATGGGCACCTGTCCCGACTGCGGCGGTACCCGCCTCAACGAGAAGATACGCTCCTGCAAGATCAAGGGCGTGAACATTGCCGAGGTGACCGCCATGAGCATCGCCGACTGTCGCAAGTGGATGGAAGACATCGACAACCCTCTGGCTGCCGACATCCGTCATGCCACCATCGAGCGTTTGGCTGCCTTGGAGGAAATCGGTTTAGGTTACCTCACCCTCGACCGTGCCATCGGCACGCTCTCGGGCGGCGAGGCGCAACGCTGCAAGATCGCCAAATACATCAACTCTCCCCTCTCCGATGTGATGTACATCCTCGACGAGCCCAGTGTGGGCCTGCACAACCACGACATCCTGCTGATGCAGAAGTCGGTGCAAAAGCTGAAAAACCACGGCAATACGGTCATCCTCGTCGAGCATCACAAGGAGATGATCAAAAACGCCGACCATGTCATCGACATGGGTCCCGGTGCGGGCATGAAAGGCGGCGAAATCGTCTTCGAGGGCAGCTACGACGAATTGCTACACAGCCAGACCCTCACGGGCATCTCGCTCAGCGCAACCAGTTCGATAAAGGAACAAGTTCGTCAGCCCAAGTCGTTCTTCCATTTGGAGAACGCCACCTTACATAATATAAAGGACTTAACCATCGACCTACCCTTGGGCGTGATGTGCGGCATCGCAGGCGTGGCCGGATCGGGCAAGAGCTCGTTGATGGAGTGTTTCCGCAAAGCCTATCCGCTGCCGGAAGAAATCGTTTACATCAGCCAAAAGAACATCGGCATCAGCCTGCGCTCCACTCCTGCCACCTATCTCGATGTGGCCGACGACATCCGCAAGCTCTTCGCCAAAGCCAACAAGACCAAGGCCGATTTGTTCTCCTTCAACGGCAAGGGCGGCTGTCCCGTCTGCCAAGGCAAGGGCGTCATCGTCAGTGACATGGCCTTCATGGACGCCATCGAGACCACCTGCGAGGCTTGTGGCGGACTGCGATATAGCAACGAGGTATTATCATATAAGGTGCAAGGCATGAACATCGCCGAGGTGATGGACATGACCGCCAACAAAGCCTCCGAGATGTTTGCCGGCACCGTCATCGCCGAGAAGCTGGAGCCTTTGCGAAAAGTCGGTTTGGGCTACCTCCATTTGAACCAGTCGCTCTCCACGCTCTCGGGCGGCGAGTTGCAGCGCATCAAGCTGGCTTCCTATCTAAACACAGCTCTCAGAAAGAGCAACACTAATTCTCAATTGTCAATTCTCAATTCTCAATTATTTATTTTGGACGAGCCTTCTGACGGCCTGCATCTCAACGACATCCGACGCATCCTCGACCTCTTCGACACCATGGTCGAGGCAGGCAATACCATCTTCCTCATCGAGCACAACCTTGAGATGCTGAAGGCATGCGACTACCTCATTGAGCTGGGTCCTGGAGGCGGTGCCATGGGTGGCAAGGTACTTTTCACTGGCACACCGAAAGCGATGTTGGATTGCAAAGCGTCGATCACAAGGCCTTATTTGGCAGGCACAAACTGATGTTTGCAAAATTTCCGTTTTGCGTATCAAATGCACTTTTTTCCACCTTATTGCAAACCTATATGAAGGAAAAAAACATAATTTTGCGGTTTATTCTCAACATTTGAAACCAATTTAACTCAAAATGAAGCACTTATTACAACGTGGATTGCTGCTTATGGCCCTGTTTATGGGGTTTGCATTTAGCCTTACGGCGCAATCCACCCAAATGATCGTCACCTTGAACGATGGTACGGAGAAAAGCTTCACCATGGGTGAAAGCGACCGTGTTTATTTCGAGAACAACACCTCGCTCATCGTCGAACAAGGTACTGCAACTGACGTGATTCCGCTGGCCAGCATCCGAAAGATCAACTGTTCGGAAGTCATGGGCAGCCAATCCGAAAGCACGATGGCCAATGTCAGCCTTACCCCCAACCCAGTGCATGACGTCATGATGCTCCACAACCTCGACGGCGTGGAGACAGTCAGCATCTACTCCATCGACGGGCGGCTGATGAAGACCTTCGAGACCTCTGGAGAAGAATTCATCAACACCGAAGACCTTGCCAGAGGCTTGTATTTAGTGAGAACGAAGTCCTGTGTCCTTAAAATGATAAAGCTATGAGAAAACTGTTTTTGCTTTTCACATTGGCCTTATGCTGCATAGGGCTTGAGGCGCAGAACTACCACATCCGTCTGCACAATTCCTCGACGGTCATCTACAACCGTGACGTCAACGTCATCGAAGAAATCCATTTCCAAGGCAACAATCCTGCAAGGATGCTCATCAACGATGAAGCAGGTACCTATTCATTCTCCATTAGTTCGTTCGACAGCATCACCTTCTATGTCGATGAGGTACCTCCGACACAAGGTAACGACTACATGACCATCTGCGAAAACGAGTTACCATACACCTGGCAGGGCGTGACCTTCACCGAAAGCGGCACCCAAGTGGTGACGCTCCAGACGCCCCAAGGCGCCGACTCGTTGGTGGCCTTGCACCTGACGGTGTATCCCACCCAATATAGCGACGACTATATGTCGGTTTGCGAAAGCGAACTGCCCTACGTCTGGCAAGGTATGACCTTCACCGAAGCCGGTGCAAAGCCCATCATACTGGAATCCTCCCAGGGTTGTGACTCCGTCGTCACGCTTCACCTTTCGGTATATCCGACGGTAACGAGTGATGATTACCTGACAGTGACCCCGAGCCAGCTGCCTTATGTCTGGAACGGCGTGACCTTCACGGGCGAAGGCACACAGACCGTCACGTTGCAAACCATACACGGCTGCGACTCCATCGTCAACCTACATCTGACAGTGGGAACCGAGCCTGTGGGCGACACCGTGTATATCACCTACAACGGCAATAACGTCACTATCATCAACCCGTTCGCCAGCAGTGGCGTCGCGGTGACCAACAGCAACGCCGACGTCACAGTGAACGCCACCAGAGCCAACGTGCCCTACGTCATTTCGGGTACTTCTTCCAACGGTTCGGTGACCTTCAACAGCAGCAACTCGTTCTTCATGGCTCTGAGCAGCCTCTCGCTGACCAGCGGCAGCACCGCGGCCATCAACATCGCCAGCCCTGTCGCCGTCACCATGCAGCTCAGAGGCAGCTCGTCGATTGCCGATAACGCCAACAGCGCCATCAACGGCGCCTTCTATGCCGCCGGCGCCCTCACCGTCAACGGTAACGGCAGTCTGCAAGTCACGGGCAACGCCAAACACGGCATCCTGGTGGAAGGCATCATGACGGTCAACTCAGGTTCCATCAGCATCCCCAGCACCGACAGCGACGGCATCCACGGCAGCAGCGACCTGGTTTGGAACAACGGCACACTCAACATCGTGGCACCCGGCTCCGACGGCCTCGACTTCTCAGGCACCGTCACCATCGCCAACGGCAACCTGACCATCAACACCACGACGCTGAGCCAAAGAAGCATCAAGGTAACGGGATTGTTCTCCATGACAGGAGGCACGCTCCATATCAACATCAACGGCAACGACTGCAAGGGCATCAAGGGTGATGCCAACATCAGCATCAACGGCGGCACGGTGGATGTGCAAATTTCTGGCACAGGCTCACACGGCATCTCATCCGACACCGACGTCATCATCGGCGGCAACGCCGACGTCACCGTAGTGTCGTCGTCGCAAGACGGCAAGTGCCTCAAGAGCGACGGCACCGTCCACATCAACGGCGGTACCTTGCATCTCACCCACTCGGGCAACGCCTCTAAGGGCATCTCGGCCACGGGCGACGTGGCGATTGCAGGTGGCGACGTCACCATCACCGCCTCGGGTAGCCTGCTCACTGAAGTGGTCGAAGGACAAAGCGTGACTTCCTACTGCACCGCCATCAAGAGCGATGCCGGCGTCAACGTCACGGGAGGCAGCTTACACCTCACGCTACCCACCGCCAACCAAAGCGGTAAGGGCATCAGCGCCAACGGCAACATCGCCATCAGCGGCGGCACCCACACCCTGAGTGTCAGCGGCAACGACTCCAACGGCATCTCGTCCGACACCAACGTCACCGTGAGCGGCACGGCCAATATCACCATCACCTCGTCGGCGTTGGACGGCAAGGGCATCAAGAGCGACGGCACGTTGAACGTCACTGGCGGCTCGATCAACATCACCCATACGGGCAACACCTCGAAAGGCCTCTCTTGCGACGGCGAAATCAACATCAGCGGCGGCACCATCGTCATCAACTCGAACGGCACCACCGTCGTGACCAACTACGACCCGTCGTATTGCACCGCCATCAAGAGTGACACCAACATCAACATCAGTGGCGGTAACATCACCATCACCCTCTCATCGGCCAACAAGGGCGGCAAGGGCATCAAGTGCACTGGCAATATGTCCATCAGCGGCAACAACACCATTAACATCACCACCAACGGCGATGGTGCCACCTACACCGCCTCGTCGGGTACCGACACCTATTCCAGCACCTGCCTCCGCAGCGAAGGCAACATGAGCATCCTCGGTGGCAACATCACACTGAGAAGCACCGGCTCCGCCGGCAAGGGCATCAAGGTAGGTAAAGTAAATGGCAACTCCTATACAGGCACTTACACCCAGGGTAACAGCAACGGCACTGGTCCTACCATAGATATCACCACAACAGGTGGTGAAGTAGGCAGCTCGGGCGGTGGCGGTTGGCCTCCAGGACCTGGTGGCGGTGGCTCTTCATCGGCACACGCCTCGGCTAAAGCCATCAAAGTGAATGGACTGGCTACCATTTACGGTGGCACCACTACCATATCGACTTCGGGCAACGGTGCCGAAGGCTTGGAATCCAAGACGCAAATCAATATTGAAGGCGGACAGCACTACCTCAAGTGCAAAGACGACTGCATCAACTCGAAAGGCAAGATCTTCTTCAACGGTGGCGTGACCGTTTGCTACGGCTTCGGCAACGATGCCGTCGACTCGAACGCTGGAACGGCAGGTGCTATCACCATCGGCAACGGCGTGGCTTTCGCCTATACCACCAAAGGCAGTCCTGAAGAAGGCTTTGACTGCGACAACAACAGCTACATCCGCATCACGGGCACCGGCATCGGCATCAGCGCTGGCGGTAACCAAGGTGGCGGTGGTCCTGGCGGCGGCGGCAGCGGCGGCACCATCAGCGGTGCAGCGCAAGGCTATCACTTCCACACCAGCAGCGTCTCCTTCCAATCGGGGAGATACTACACCCTGTCGAACGCTAGCGGCACCAACCTCGTGACGTTCAGCTTCGAGGCCAACTGTTCAAGCAACCTCGCCCTCATCACGGCGACAGGTATGGTCAGCGGAGGCACCTATTACGTGAAATACGGTAACAACGCCCCCACCAACCCGACCACGTCGTTCCATGGGCTTTACCTCGGTGGAACCTCGTCGGCCTCGACGCAAGCCTTCAGCTTTACCGCGAATTAAACAACACATTTTTTCAAAAAAAGATAGGGATACATTCGATGTGTCCCTATTTTTTTTATACTTTTGTCGCTTTCAACAAGATAGAAATTTATAAAACTTCACTTTACATGAACTACAGAATAAGACTCTTTTTCCTATCCCTTTGTCTCTTCTTGGGGTTAGGAGCATGGGCACAGACATCGTATGGCAATCTCCCCGAAACGGTTGACGTCAACGACGCCACCATCACCAAATTCGGGCATGCCACGATGAGTGTGGAGATGAAAATCGTCAACGACTCGGTCACCCACCGTGTCGACACCTTGCGTTCGGTGAAAAACATCGAATGGAACACCGAGCCGGGCACGGCCAAGCGCCGCATGGCTGAACGCGAGCGCCAACAACGTTCGGATTTCTATGATGAAGGCAACAACTGGTGGTACGACATCTATTGGTACACATACACCTACACCTCCGTCATGGCGAATGGACAGTCAGTGCTTCTCAGTTCCATGGCTTGTATGCCCGACGAAGACTGCGACTACGTCAACAACGTCATCATCGCCTGTCACATCACCCTTGCAAAGAACGGCCAATGCCCATCGGAGTACAACAACACTGGCAGCGCCACTTCTGACGTCAGCTTAATGATGAATCATGCCGGCAGCGGCACGGTGGTTCATGCCCCACAAAGCAGCCAAAGCAACTACAACCTCGTCATCATACCTGATTACGAAGGCTTCGGCATCACCCGTAGCCACACTCAGCCCTACCTCTGTGAAGAGCTCACCGCCCGTCAGGTGGTGGATGCCGTGCGTTATGGTATCGCCCTTTACAAGACTTCCCCTGTAATCAGCAGCATCCGTCACCCCTTCCGTTCTAACTGGCGCAGCATGAGCATCGGCTATTCACAAGGTGGCGGTGTGGCTCTGGCCACCCATCGTTTCATTGAGCAAAATGGTCTCACCGACGAGCTGCATTTCGCAGGTTCGGTATGTGGCGCCGGACCTTATAATCCCATAGTCACACTCTATTTCTTTGCACAACAGTGCAGCAACGGTGACCCGTTTCAGATGCCTGTATTGATGCCCCTCATCATAACTGGTATGTGTTCTGCCAACCCTTACATGAAAATCCATCAAGCTTCAGATTATCTCAGTCAGCCATTCTTGGCTTCTGGCATCCTCGGATGGCTGGAAAGCAAGGAAATGACCACCGACGACATCGCCGATGCATTGTTGAATTATTACTCTTCGACGCCATACGTAAGCTCCGGGGAACTGCATCTGCCCTTGAGTTATATCTTGACTCCAGCGGCCTACGCTTACATCCACAATCTTTATTCTTCCAACTACAACTACACAACCATTACACCGCCTACACACCGAGGCGTGATGGAAGACTTACATTATGCTATGGAAAACAACAACCTGACCCAAGGCTGGAACCCATGCCATGCCATCTTTATGTACCACAGTTTTGAAGACAACGTGGTACCTGAGACCAACCGCGAATGCGCCGCCTATGCTTTCGGCAATTGGGTCATCAAACTGCACGCCAGCTTTGGCGACTTACAGTTCGACCATGTAGGTACAGGAGTACAATATTTCATGGGCACCAGTGAGGAAAACGCCATTGAGGCATTGGCTGGAGCCCCCATACATCAAACCATTCAAGACGCCATCAACTTGAGGAACCAATTCTCAAGCAGTGACTTGGACTAAAACTAACCGCCATGAGAAAACACATATTTCTTATTATAAGTCTCTTCTGGTTGCTTCCTTTAACAACCCTGGCTGATGGCGTGGTGACAGGCACCGTAACGCTCAACGGTCAAACCATAGAAGCGGAGTATTACATCCACGGCAGCACTGCACGGTTAGGCTCTGGCTACAATGCGTGCATTCCCCAGTATTCCATCGGCAAGGTGGAGGTGCCCTATTACATCATCGTTGACGGATACCCCTATCCCGTCACCGAGCTCTCGACCTTTGCCTTCCGCAGGTGCAACCGCATCACGGAAGTCACCCTGAGCGAGGGCGTCATGCGCATCGGCGATTTCGCTTTTGCGGGCTGCCCATCGCTCCAAAAGGTCACCCTGCCCTCATCGCTCACCAGCATCGGCACGGGAGCCTTCATCGACTTGCCGGCTTTGGAGCGCATCTACTGTTACGCCACAACGCCTCCGACATGGGAATACAACGACGTGTTCTGCTTCCACACTGACGGCATTGGCGACACCCATGAGTATCATACCGACCAAGTGACACTCCATGTGCCGGCTTGTGGCTATAGGCTTTACCGCACAACAACATTCACCAATCCCCAGCTAGGTTGGACCACTCCCGATGGCTGGAGCTATTTCAACAACGTCGAAATCCTCGACGCCACTGGCGTTGATTTCGATATCATTTTCCTCAACGACGGCGACTGGAACGTGGCAAGCAACTGGAACATGGGCGTTGTGCCACAATATCCCTTCAACAACGTGCTCATTGTAGGCGACGTCGTTATTCCAAATGGCTATCGGGCCGAGGCCAACAAGATTTCCATCTGCGGAGGCTCGATTACCATCAAGGATGGCGGACAACTGGTACACAACAACGCTGGCGTGGTGGCAACCGCGGAGAAAAACATCGTTGGTCTTCCCGACAAGAACTACCTCCTCACCAACCCTGTGATGGATGAGCAAGACCCTGTGGCATTGGACATGACTAATGGCGACTATTCCCTGTATTATTTCGATCATTCGGAGACACCCGAATGGAGAAACTATCAGCAAGGCGCCTTCAACCTGCTCAACGGCAAGGGTTACCTCTATACCAATGGAGAAGACGCAAAAATAGCTTTCCATGGCGAACTCAACCCAACCAACACGGATATCGTCATGGACCTTGCCTATGATGCTGAAGCATACTATGCAGGCTTCAACTTGGTGGGCAATCCCTACTGCTGCAATGCCTATCTTACGGAATACCGCGACTTCTACACCCTCAATGACGACGAGGATGAAGTTGTCATTGCCAGTGATTACGTCATCGCCCCGATGCAAGCCATTTTGTTGAAGGCCTTGGAAGAAGAGCAACTGACCTTCACCACGACTGAACCGAGCTATGAACAGCAGGCGATTACCATCAGCCTCACTCGAGACAACGCCAACCTGTGCGATAATGCGCGCATCCGACTCGGCGCCGGCATCGGCCTTGAGAAGTTCCAACTCAACGCGGATCACGGCAAGCTGTATTTCCCGATGGATGACAAAGAATATGCCGTGGCCTATGCCGACACCCTCGCTGTGATGCCCATGAACTTCAAGGCAGAGAACGAGGGCGTGTATATGCTCTATTTTGACACAGACAGCCTCACCTTCGACTATCTGCACCTCATCGACAACTTCACGGAAGACGATGTGGATTTGCTGGAGACCCCAAGCTATACCTTCAATGTCGAGGCAACGGACAGCGAAGACAGATTCCTGGTCGTTTTCGACCCCTCTGGAACAGAGGCTCCCACGGATCATCTGACAGAATATGGCGAAAGCTCAAGTACCTTTGCGTTCATCAGCAATGGAGAAATCCGTTTGGTTGAAAACTATCCTGACGCTTCACTGCAGGTCGTCGACATGATGGGACGTGTTGTCGTTCAGGAAGACGCAATGAATCGCGTCTCTACAAGTGGGATGGCAAAGGGTGTTTATATGCTGCGCCTCATCAATGGCAAGGACGTGAAAGTGCAGAAAATGGTGGTGGAATAAAGACCATGCATAACGCCATCGACACAAACCTCGTTCATTACATAGAGCAGGACATTCTGCCCCGTTACGAGCACTTCGACGCCGCCCATCAGCGCAACCACGCCAAGGAGGTCATCGAGCGTAGCCTAGCCTTGGGCGAGTATTACGATGTCGATATTAATATGGTGTATGCCATCGCCGCTTACCACGACACGGGTCTCTGCGAGGGCCGCGACACGCATCACCTCGTTTCAGGACGCATCATCAGAGAAGACAAAAAGCTACGCGAATGGTTTGACGAAAGCCAAATTGAGACCATGGCTCAGGCCGCAGAAGACCATCGTGCTTCCAGCGGTCACGAGCCACGCTCTATCTATGGTAAAATCGTTGCCGAAGCCGACCGTCTCATCTCGCCCGAAAAGGTCATCCGTCGCACCATACAGTTCGGCCTTGACCATTACCCCGAGCTCGACAAGGAAGGACAATTCCAACGTTACCGCCAGCACCTGTTGGAGAAATATTCCGACACGGGATATCTCCGCCTTTGGATTCCCGAATCCGACAACGCGTTAAGGCTGGAAGAACTACGCATAATCATCCGCGACGAGGCGGCACTGCGGGAAGCTTTTGAGAATGCCTTTGAAAAAGCCCTGTCGGGCAGTAGTACGGCATAATAATTACAGCCATGTCAACTGAATAAAGAAAATTTGTATTTTTGCAATCCTAAAAGCCTCATCAAAATGAAGAAAGTTCTTATCACCTTATTGTTTCTCTGCTTTGGAGGTCTTGTTATAGCCCAAGAGGAAGCCAAAGAGACAGAACTCAAGTTGTCATTAGGCGACACTATCGTTTGGAAGCCATTTGCTGACTGCAACATGCTCAACTACAACATAAAAGGTCCAAAACTCATCAGTTTCAAGCCCGTTCATTTCGGCGAAAAGATTGAAATCGTAGCCAAGAAAGTCGGCAAAAGCAGCATCGTAGCCACCTGCCAAGATAACGGCACCACGGCTATGGCCAACATTATCGTCTTTGACCCGAACGAAACACCCATCATTGCAGAGAAGCCTGTGAAACCTGCCGTCTTGGCTTTCACTGCCACGTTTACATTCACACCGCCCACTAATAACTACTTTATCACCATCAACGACATGGGTAGCGGATTCAACGAGACCTACATGAAGCATGGCGATGACGAGGCCTTTAACGACGGCCAAGGCGTTGATCGCTTCTGGAACGTGAAGACGGGCAAGAACTGGTACTATCGTCCTGACGCACAAGGCTGGACCGACGACGTCGACTGGGAGTTTGAACCTTTCGGCGAGAGCTTCCCCATCATCAACTCCTTCGCCAACGAGGTGAGCAAGGACAACCTCTCCAACTACTATGTCGGTAACGAAACGCTCACGGTCGGCGGTTCCGATAAACCTTTTGACATCGACTGCTGGAAGTTCTTCGTCGACTTCGAGGATGGCACCGTCATCCAATACTGGGTGGACCCTGCCAACGGCTGCACGCTGAAGCGTCAGGTCAACACCGACCCCGCCAAGGTGGTCACCGTCTACGACCTCAAGTACACGAAACTGTATTTCGGCCCCAGCTTCAAGAAGGGACTGCATGATACTAGAAGATAATCTTTAAATCACAAATACAACACAAATGGAAAACATCGAATTAAAGAAAACCCCTTACAACCAGATCCATCATGACCTGGGCGCCAAAATGGCTGAATTTGCAGGTTACGACATGCCGATCCAATACACCGGTCTCGTCGAAGAACACAACAACGTCCGCAACAACGTCGGCGTGTTCGACGTGAGCCACATGGGCGAGTTCCGCGCCAAAGGTCCCATGGCCAAGCAGTTTATGCAATACTGCACCGTCAACGACGTGGCCGCTTTGACCGACGGTAAGGTGCAATACACCTGCCTGCCTAACGGCAAGGGCGGCATCGTGGACGACATGCTCGTCTATCGCATCGCCGACGACCATTATTTCATGGTGCCCAACGCCGCCAACATTGACAAGGACTGGGCTTGGATGAGCCAGATTGCCGAAAAATTCGGCATGGTGCTCGGTGAAGACTTCAAGAACGAGAGCGAAGAATGGGCTCAGCTGGCCGTGCAAGGCCCCAACGCCCTGAAAGCCATGCAGAAACTCACCAAAGCTAACGTGGTGGACATGGAATACTACACCTTCCAGATCATCAACTTCGCTGGTGTCGACAACGTCATCTTCTCAACCACGGGTTACACTGGCTCGGGTGGCTGCGAGATCTACATCCCCGTCGCTTATGCCAAGCAAGTTTGGGACGCTGTCTTTGAGGCTGGCAAAGAGTTCGGCATCATGCCCGCAGGTCTGGGCTGCCGCGACACCCTCCGTCTTGAGAAGGGCTTCTGCCTCTATGGCCACGAGATTGACGATACCATCAGCCCCATCGAGGCTGGTTTAGGTTGGATCACCAAGTTCGTTGACGGCAACGACTTCCTCAACCGCGAAATCTTCGCCGCTCAAAAAGCCAATGGCGTGAACCAGAAGATCGTCGGCTTCGAGATGATTGACCGTGGTATTCCGCGTAACGGCTACGAAGTGTGCGACGCCGAAGGCAACGTCATCGGCATGGTGCGCTCGGGCAGCCCGTCACCCTCGACTGGCAAGAACATCGGTACGGCTCTCGTGAAGAAGGCCTTCAGCAAGAAGGACACCGAAATCTTCATCAAGATCCGCAACAAGCTCATCAAGGCCATCGTGGTCAAGATGCCGTTCCTGCCATGATGCGTCTATGTCATCTCCTGACGGCAACCTTGTTGCTATGCATTGCCTTTGCAAACGCACAGGAGGTGACGTTTTCGACCTCTGGCGGGTTCTACAACAACCCCTTTGAACTGACCTTGTCCTGCACCCAGCAGGGCAAGGTCATTCATTATACTACCAACGGCAACACTCCAACTGCCGCCAGCCCCGTTTATCACGAGCCTTTTCTGTTGGATGAGCATCTTTTCTCCTCTTCAGACATCTACACCATACTCAACTGTCCTGAGAACCTTTGGTTCCTGCCAGATTCGGTTCAAAAGTGCATCGTCATTAGGGCTGCGGCTTTCGACACCTCCGGCAACCGAATCGGTGAAGTGGCCACAAACAGCTATCTCATCAAGTCGTTAGGTTGCGACTCGCACGGTTTGCCCGTGGTCTCCATTTGCGCCGACTCATTGGACTTGTTTGACTATAATCAAGGCATCTTTGTACCGGGGGCCACATACGACCCTTCAAGGCCCGACGAGACCGGCAATTACTACCTGACCGGGAGAGAATGGGAAAAGCCCATCAACTTTGAGTTCTATGAAACGGACAACACGGGCGTCAACCAAGGGGCAGGAATAAGAACACACGGAGGCAACGGGCGCAAGATCCATCAAAAGTGCATGAAGGTCTATGCCCGCGAAGAGTACGGAAAGAAACGCTTCAAGCACCAGTTTTTCGAGAGCATCCAAGACAGCAGTTTCAAGCATCTGATATTGAAGCCTTTCAACTCATCCTGGACACAGTCGGGCATCAACAACCACGTCAGCAATCAAATCGCCGCCAAGTTGAATCTGGAGGCCTTGGCCTCGCGACCTGTCTCGCTCTATCTCAACGGTGAGTATTGGGGCATCTATTACATCCATGAGAAACCCGATGAGCGTTATTTGGAGACCCATTGTCATGTCGATATTGATGACATCAACCTCATTGAGGACTGGAGCGGAGAATGTGAGGCAGGAAGCAATGACAATTTCTTTGAACTATACGACTACTTAGCCAACAACGACCTTTCCAACCCTGATGCCTATGCCTACGTGGAGCGCCACATCGACATCAAGAACTTCATTGATTACCAAATACTTGAAATTTTCACCGCCAATCTCGACTGGCCTGCCAACAACATGCGCTGCTGGCAAGAAGGCGACGGCCCATGGCGCTGGATCTTCTTTGACGGCGACATCGGCCTAATCAATAAGGAATTCGACGGCTTCGCCCATGCCACCTACGACGGACCTGTCTCTTATCCGACCAACTCATATTCAACTCTGTTTCTCAGGAGACTCCTGGAAAACGAATCGTTCAAGGTGGACTTCATCAACCGCTTCAACCAACTCCTCAATACCGCATTTGCCTACGAAACCACCAAGGTCTATTTAGACAAGGCATTTGAGACACTTAAAGACGAAATCCCCAACCAAGTGGCACGTTTCCACTACCCTGACAGCCTACAGCTTTGGGAGCAGCACATGGGCACCGTCAGAGACTTCCTCCGGCTAAGGAAAGACTATGTCACAGCGCAACTGCACGACCACTATCTCACTGACAACTTTAGAATTACGATTGACGCCTTGTATCCTTCGCCTGCCCAGAATGAGATCCGCATCCAAACTGATTTCGACAAAACCGCATTGACTAATGTTCAAGTCATCGACCTCAACGGTAGGGTACATTTCAACATGGAACAGGCTTTCGGCGCAGGCACATTTGAGCTGGTGATGCCGATTCATCTGCCTTCGGGCATATATGTCCTAAGGATTGGCGGAACTACACGAAAGTTCGTCGTCATCAACTAAACACTGCCATTTTTACCGACCTTTGCAGCGGAATGATTCTTGATAAAGCCAAGGGTATGGATAACAAACAGGAAAGAAAGAAGTTTTTGGGCAGTCTCATCATCCCGCTGATTATCGTCGCGTTGATGTGGCTGGTGAAAATCATAGAGGTGTCGTTCGGCGTCAACCTCGGACGTTGGGGCATCACACCGCATACCACCCAGGGACTCATCGGCATCTTCACTTTGCCTTTCCTGCATGGTACCTGGGAACACTTGCTTTCGAACACCGTCCCTATCCTTGTCTTAGGCACAGCCTTATATTACTGCTACCCCACCCTCGCCAACCGTGTGCTACTCATCACCTGGCTCGCCAGCGGGCTGCTTACTTGGTGCATCGGCGATCCCAACTCGACGCATATCGGGGCAAGCGCACTCGTTTACGGGCTTAACCTTTTTCTTATCTTCAGTGGCTTTATCCGTGGCAACCGCATGCTCATCGTCATCTCATTGATTATGGTGTTTCTTTACGGCAGCTTCATCTGGGGCATGATACCCTCGTTGGCCATACCACAAAATATCTCATGGGAAGGGCACCTCAGCGGTGCCATCATCGGAATAGTGCTGGCCATCTTCCTACGAAAGGAAGGGCCTCAAAAGGAAGTACACCATTGGGACGATGATGATGATGAAGACGACCCTCCGACAGATTCAGAAGACGAAAAGCCTTATTGGGATGTGCCGACACCCTCAAACGACGATCTGACAGTACAATATCGCATCAAGCACTGATTTCGGGCCTTCAATCCATGACGACCATTTCCGTTCTTCTATTCACTGCCCGATGCTCTTCGCTATCGTTGGGCAATAAAGGCTTAGTAGCGCCATAACCTTTGGCAGTCAACCTTGCCGCATCAATACCATGGTCTATCAAAGCCATGCGTACTACCTCAGCACGGTCGGCTGAGAGCTTTTGGTTGTAGCTTGCGCTACCAACATCATCGGTATGACCCGCCAGCTCCACTTTCAGGTCGGGATTGCGTTTCAAGAAATCCGTCAGCATCTCGATGCCCGTCTGGGAGTCTTCGGTCAAAGCCGAGCTGTTATATTCAAACTGGATGTTTTGCAACACCACGGCATCGCCAGGGGCGAGTTCCACCACGTCGACTGTGGCAAGGTAGTTGGCAGAGTCGGAACGGATTTCCTCGGGCAATTCGAAGGTGTAGATGTCATAACCGCCTCTGCCGCCTTTACGTTGAGAGGAGATGAAAGCCGTCTTACCGTCGGCAGCCACAAAGAAGTTAATCTCGTCGCCGCTTGTGTTGATGGGGAAACCAAGGTTAACCGGCTTCTGCCATTGTCCGTCCTCTCCCCTACGGCTCATGAACAGGTCAAAGCCGCCCATGCCCACGTGTTTATCGGACGAGAAATAAAGTGTGCGACCATCGGGATGCAGGAAAGGCGCCATCTCCGTGCCTTTCGTGTTGATGGGTGCGCCAAGGTTCTCTGGTTCGCCCCAAGTGCCGTCAGCATTACGCAAGCTGTGATAGATGTCGGCGTTGCCGTTGCGACGCGAGACGAAATACAATTCCCTACCATCACTGCTCACGCAAGGCTGCGACTCCCAGCTATTGGTGTTGACGCTACCTCTGATAGCTTGCGGCATAGACCATTGTCCTTCCACCATATCTGAGACATATAGGTCGCAACCGCTGTCGCGCTGCCAGCCACAGCCAGTCAGGTAGAGTTTCTTACCGTCGGCAGAGATGAAGGCCGCAGCTGGGTCGACATCCTCAGGGAAATCCGAGAACGCCAGCTGTTGAGGTTCTGACCATTGCTCACCGTCCCATTGGGAGACAAACAAAAACTCCTTCTGGAGGCTATTGTTCAATAACATCTTGCGTGTAAAAAGCAGTTGAGAGCCATCAAACGACAGCATATTCACATATTCCTCGTCTTTCGTGTTGACCATAGTGCCCAAACTCTCAGGCGCAAAGGCCACAGGATGAGTGATGGCATAGTCACGGAACGTCGCCAAATCTAGCATTTCTGCCACGGTGGCATCGTTAATGACATTCCTAAAATCTTTGGATAGGTACCAACGCAGCAAGGGAATTTCTCGTTTATAATTACCACGTTTATCATAGATTCTAGCCAAGGTGATGGCCGCTGGGGGAAACAGCATGGAATCGGACGACAAGGCATTCTCATAGCCCAAGGTCGCCAAGTCTAAGTTTTTGGTCTCTATACCGATTTCGCCTTCCAGAAGCCAGGCTTCGGCATAATTGGGATCTTCAACCACCGCTATCAGCACCTGCTTTTGTGCCTTTCGGTAATCGCGTTTCAAAAAAGCCTCTTCCGCTGCCTTGTAGGCTTTCACCGCTTTCTTGGGGTGCTGGGCAAAGCCACACATCACCATAAGCAGCATCAACCCGATCAGCAGCGTCCTTCTCATGAGAATTTATTTCGGATAGACCTCGCCCTTGGCGGCTTTCAGCGTGTTTTGCAGCAGCGAGACGATGGTCATAGGACCTACGCCACCCGGGACGGGAGTGATCTTCGAGGCCACTTTGTAGACCTCGTCGTAGTCGACGTCGCCCATGATCTTGTAGCCCTTAGGGCTGGTGGCGTCTTCGATGCGATGGATGCCCACGTCGATGACCACGGCGCCGGGTTTCACCATGTCGGCGGTCACGAAGCCCTGCTTGCCGATGGCAGCCACGAGGATGTCGGCGTTGCGGCAGATCTCGGGCAGGTTCTGCGTGCGGCTGTGGCAAAGGGTGACGGTGGCGTCGATGCCCTTGCGCGACATCAGGATGGCCATAGGCGTACCCACGATGTTGGAGCGGCCCAGCACGACCACGTTCTTGCCCACGGTCTCAATGCCAGAGCGTTTGATGAGCTCCATGATGCCGTTAGGCGTGGCAGGGATGTAGCAGGGATGACCCAGCTGCATACGGCCCGCGTTGACGCTGGTGAAGCCGTCCACGTCCTTTTCAGGCCTGATGGCGTTGATGACCTTGTTCTCGTCGATGTGCTTCGGCAAAGGCAGCTGGATGATGTAGCCGTCGATCTCGGGGTCGTTGTTGAGGAACTCGACCATGTCGAGCATCTCTTTCTCCGTCGTGCTGACCGGCAGACGATACACCGATGAGGTCATGCCCACCGAGTGGCAGGCTTTCTCCTTTGAGGCCACATAGGTCTTGCTAGCGCCGTCTTCGCCCACGATGACCGCGGCGAGATGCGGGGCGGCGATGCCTTTGTCAATCATATCGGCCACCTCGGCCGCGATTTCTTTTTTAATCTGGTCGGAAATCAGTTTTCCGTCGATAATCTTGTTATCCATAATGTTGGTGTTTAATTACATTGTTTGTGGACGCATGCGATGCGTCCGTACAGGTTAGCGGCGTTTCATCGCACTGGCCATGCGCATCAGCTTCTTGCCACCGCCGGTGGTCATCATGCGCATCATCTTGGAGGTCTCCTCAAACTGTTTGACGAGACGGTTCACCTCCACGATACTCGTGCCACTGCCGTCGGCGATGCGCTTGCGGCGCGTGCCGTTGAGCAGCTTCGGGTTCTCGCGCTCGGCGGGGGTCATCGAATAGATGATGGCTTCGATGCTCTTGAAGGCATCGTCGTCGATTTCCTCACCCTTCATGGCCTTGTCCATGCCGGGGATCATGCTGGCGAGGTCCTTCAGATTGCCCATCTTTTTGATTTGCTGGATCTGCTTCAGGAAGTCATTATAGTTGAACTCGTTCTTGGCGAGTTTCTTCTGCAACTTGCGGGCTTCTTCCTCATCGAACTGCTCCTGGGCGCGTTCCACGAGGGAGACGATGTCGCCCATGCCGAGGATACGGTCGGCCATACGTTTGGGATGGAACACGTCGAGAGCGTCCATCTTCTCGCCGATACCGACAAACTTGATGGGCTTCTCCACCACCGTGCGGATGGTGAGGGCCGCACCACCACGGGTGTCGCCGTCGAGTTTGGTCAGCACCACGCCGTCGAAGTCGAGGCGGTCGTTGAAGGCCTTGGCCGTATTGACGGCATCCTGACCTGTCATCGAGTCGACCACAAACAAGGTCTCATGAGGCTTTACAGCTTCTTTGATGGCGGCTATCTCGTTCATCATCTCCTCGTCCACGGCCAAACGACCGGCGGTATCGATGATAACGACATTCTTACCTTGAGCCTGGGCGTGCTTGATAGCGTTCTGTGCAATCTGCACCGGGTTGTTGTTGCCTTCTTCGCTATACACCTCCACCTCGACCTGTTGGCCCAACACCTTCAGTTGCTCGATAGCGGCGGGACGGTAGACGTCGCCAGCCACCAGCAATACTTGCTTGCTGCGCTTGCGCTTCAGATAGGAAGCCAGCTTGGCTGAGAAAGTGGTCTTACCAGAGCCTTGCAGACCTGCTATAAGAATGATGCTCGGCTGACCTTTCAGGTTGATGTCGACGGCATCGCCGCCCATGAGTTCGGCCAATTCGTCATGGACGATTTTGACCATCATGTCGCCCGGTTTCACCGAGGTGAGGATCTCTTGACCAAGCGCCTTCTCCTTGATGTTGTTGGTGACATCCTTGGCAATCTTATAGCTGACGTCGGCTTCCAACAGGGCGCGACGGATTTCCTTCATCGTATCGGCAATATTGACTTCAGTAATAAAAGCCTGTCCCCTAAGGACTTTGAACGAACGTTCCAGTTTTTCGCTTAAACCTTCAAACATAATTCAGAAATTTTGGGTGCAAAGGTAAGAATTATTGTTGAATTGTTGAAATGTTTAATCGTTGAATTGAATGGATTCACTATTTTTGCAACATCAAATCATTTAACCATGATTAAGGAAAACTTGGATAAAATCAGGGCGACGCTGCCCAAGTCGGTAACTTTGGTGGCCGTCAGCAAGACCAAGCCCGTCAGCGACTTGCAGGAAGCCTACGATGCCGACCAACGCGCCTTTGGGGAGAACTATCCCCAGGAAATGCGAGACAAGCACGAAGTGCTGCCTCAAGACATCCAATGGCACTTCATCGGCCATTTGCAGACCAACAAAATCAAATACATCATCCCCTTCGTCACACTCATCCACAGCATCGACTCGGCCAACCTCCTGGAAGCCGTCAATAAGGAAGCCAAGAAACACGACCGCGTAGTCGACTGCCTGCTGCAGTTCCACATCGCAATGGAAGAGACCAAGTTCGGTTTGGACATGGAAGAAGCGCGTCAACTGCTTGATTCAGAATCATTCAAAGCAATGCAAAACGTACGCATCTGCGGCGTGATGGGTATGGCCACCTTCACCGACGACATGGAAGAAGTCCGCAAAGAATTCAAGCACTTGAAAGAGATTTTCGGCACCTTGAAAACCGAGTATTTCGCATGCCAGCCGCAATTCAAGGAGATCTCTATGGGCATGTCGGACGATTACCCGATTGCCGTTGAAGAAGGCGCAACGCTTGTACGCGTCGGGAGCAAGATTTTCGGGGCACGGAATTATAATGTCTAATGGAATCCCTAATACCTATATTATTACTCGTCGTCGGCTTTGTTGCCCTTATCTTGGGCGCTAACTGGCTCGTCAACGGGGCCACCAGTGTGGGCATCCGTGCCAAGCTGTCGCCGCTCCTCATCGGCTTGACCATCGTGGCCTTCGGCACCTCGTTGCCCGAGATGATCGTCAACATCTTCTCGTGCGCCAAAGGCAGTCCCGGCTTAGCCATCGGCAACATCATCGGCAGCAACACGATGAACATCCTGCTCATCCTGGGTGTGAGTTCTCTCATCTGGCCCATCGACGTGAGCCGTGTCTCCGTCCGCCGCGACATCCCAGTAGGATTCGTAGCCACCCTTGCCATCACCCTGATGGCCAACTATTTATTCTCAGGCGAGGCACGCACCATCAACTGGATGGAAGGCATCGCCCTTCTGCTGATGGGTTTCGCTTACCTGCTGTTCACCATGCTCAAAAACAACCCCAAAGAAGAGGCTGAAGACATCCAGGAAGCCATGCCTTGGGGCAAGACCATCCTAGCTATCGTGGCAGGCATCGCAGGCCTATGGCTGGGCGGCGAACTGGTTTCAAGAAATGCACAAATTTTAGCCAAAAACTGGGGAATGAGTGAGAGCACCATAGGCCTCACCGTGGTAGCCACCGCCACTTCCCTGCCCGAACTCATCACTTCCATCGTGGCAGCCTTAAAGAAAAACTCGGGCATCGCCATCGGCAACGTTTTGGGGTCCAACATCATGAACATCTTCTTCGTGCTGGGCATCAGCGCCCTCATCACGCCGCTGCCTTTTGACCCGAAAATGAACCAACAACTTATGATCCTCTTTGCTGCCAACGTCCTCATGCTAGTGCTCGTCTTCATCGGCAAAGGCCATAAACTCTCCCGTTGGGAAGGCGCCATGTTGACGTTGGGTTACATCGGTTTCATGTGGTTCTCATTGGCCATGCAATAAAAAAGTAGAGACGTAGCGCGCTACGTCTCTACCATTTCATTTCCATGTATTTTATTCTCAGTCAGCCAACTGGAAGGCAGCCTTCACAGCTTCGTAGTTGCTGTAGTCGACATCGCTGCGGTCTTTGTAGACAGTGGCTTCGATGGCTACGATCTTGAAGTCGTGAGTACCGGGACGAACCATCCAAAGGTCGTTTTGTGTCCAGAACAATCTGACGCCGCCATCGTTGAGTGTCGCCACCTCAATCGAGGCAGAATACAGATTAGGATTGCCACTTGCATCGTCATCTGGGCTGTAATAATAGGTCAACGGCACTTGCGACCACGTGCCTTCCACTTTCATGTAGGCCAAGACCGCGCCATAATTGTACACATTGTTGTTAATGGCAGGATAATCAATTGTCACATAATACTGTCCTCTATCATTGCCATAGCTGTCGACAAAAAAGCGATCCCACTTCCAATCCATGGAATCAATGGTCAGTGTCGAAGAGGCCACATTGGCATTGCCATCATGTCCGGCAGGACCCTGAGGACCTTGAGGGCCACGGCATGAAGCCATGAATGAGATAGCCAGAATGGTCATGCAGATTAAACTTAACTTTTTCATTTTGATAGATTTTTTGATATTAGACTTAAATGAACTCTCTTTTTACGATGCAAATATACAAAAATCTTGCCGAAATGCTCCAATCTGGAAAGACAATCTCAAAAAAACGTACTTTTGCGGCATGAAAAGCAGGAGCTACATCGTACATCTGGCGGGCATCTTGGCCATGATCCTATGGGGAATGTCGTTTATTTGGTCGACACAGGCCTACGAAAACCTCAACCCTACCACGACCATTCTGATGCGGCTTGTGGTGGCTACTGTGTTCTTCACAGCGATACTTTTCATCTTCCGCCTGAACGAGAAAGTCAAGAAGAAACATTTGGGGCTCTTCGCGTTAGCCGCCATGTTCGAGCCTTTCCTGTACTTCATCTTTGAAGGCTACGGCCTCAAAAACACCTCCCCTGTCATCGGCTCAGCCATCATCGCCATGATTCCATTGGTGACGCCCATCGCAGCGCGGTTCTTCCTCAAAGAGCGGCTGACGCCCATGAATATCGTGGGGTTCATCTTCTCCTTTATTGGCGTCATCGTGTTGCTACTCAACAAAAACCTGGAATTCACTGCCTCGCCCAAAGGCATACTATTCCTCTGCGGCGCCGTCTTGGTGGCGGTAGGTTATTCCATCGCGCTAATCAGGCTGACGAATCTATACAAACCACTGACTATCACTTGGGTGCAAAACATCATCGGAATGATTTACTTCATTCCTTTGGCTCTCATCATGGAGCGCTTCCAGCCCTCTGCGTTCGCCAATGTGCGAGAATACATCGTCCCTGTGGTCTGCCTCGGCGTGTTTTGCAGCGCCATCGCCTATGCCTTATGGGCTTTCTGCTTCAGCAGACTCGGAGCCTCTAAGGCCAACGTCTATTCCAACCTCATCCCCGTCTTCACGGCCGTCTTCAGCTACCTCCTCGCTATTGAGGACATGACGGAGAACAAAATCCTCGGCATCATCGTGGTGGTCACGGGATTGGTGCTGTCACAAATGAAAGGGAAAAAACAATGATAACAAGCAAAACCAACCCTAAGATAAAAAAACTTGTTAAATTGCAAAAGGCTTCCGAGCGCCGCGAGCAGAACCGCATCCTCATCGAGGGCCAGCGTGAGATTGAACGCGCCCAAGCCTGCGGCTTCGAGATTGAACAACTGTACGTTTGCGAGCCTCTGCTGCGCGAACCCGTCAAGGTAAAAGCCACCTTCACTGAGACCGTCACGGAAGAGGTGTTCGACAAGATCGCCTATCGCGAAGGCAGCGACGGGCTGTTGGCCGTGGCCATACCCAAATACAAGAGCCTCAGCGAGTTCAAGCCCAAGAAAGATGCGCTGATCATAGTGTTGGAGACCGTGGAAAAGCCAGGTAACCTCGGCGCCGTGATGCGCACCGCCGACGCAGCGGGTGTGGATGCCGTCATCGTGGCCGACCCCGCCACCGACCTTTACAACCCCAACGCCATACGTGCCAGCATCGGCTGCATCTTCAGCGTGCCGGTTTACGCCTGCTCCACCGAGGAATGCATCCAGTGGCTGAAAAAGAACGGCATCACCATCTATTGCACCTACCTCAAGGCCTCCATCGACTACCTCGACGCTGACTTCCGCAAAGCCTCTGCCCTCGTGATGGGCACCGAGGCTACCGGCATCTCCGACGCTTGGGTCGAGGCCGCCGACCAAAACATCATCATCCCCATGAACGGCATCGCCGACTCGCTCAACGTGTCGGTGACCACAGCCATCGTCACCTTCGAGGCCGTGCGGCAACGCAGAAAATCATGAAAAAGGACTATTTCCTGCTGCATCTCTCCGTCTTCATCGCGGGGTTCACTGGGGTGTTGGGACGACTCATCACCTTGGACTCCGCCGTTTTGGTATGGTGGCGCATGGCTGCAGCAGCTTTAATCATGTTCCTGTATTTGCGAATTACAACGCGACGTGGTTCGGACGCATGCGATGCGTCCCTACAATATAATTTCCGGGACAAATTACAGATGGGTGGCGTGGGCATGCTGCTCTGCCTGCACTGGGTGTTTTTCTATGCCTCCATCAAGGCGTCGAACGTCAGCATCGGGGTGGTGTGTTTCTCGTTGGTAGGGTTTTTCACGGCATTGTTCGAGCCTATCATCAACAAACACCGCTTCTCGGGGCGCGAATTTCTCTTCAGCCTGCTTACCATCCTCGGCATCTACCTCATCTTCCAGTTTGACTCGCGCTACCGTTTGGGCATCATCTTTGGCGTGGTCTCTTCGGCACTTTATGCCTTATTTGCCATTGCCAACCAAAGGGTGGGCAAACACTACGAGGCCAAAAACATGTTGCTTTGGGAGATGGTGGGCGGCCTCATCGGCCTGACCTGCCTCCTACCTTTATATAATATGTTCTTCCCCATCGAGCGGCTCTATCCCGTCGGCATGGATTACGCCTATCTGGCTTTCATGGTGGTGGTTTGCACCATCGGCCTATGTTTGCTGCAAATCATCGTGCTGCAAAGGATTCCAGCCTTCACCGTCAACCTGACTTACAACCTGGAGCCGGTGTACAGCATCATCCTCTCCATGTTCATCTTCCATGAGTACAAGGAGCTGAATTTCTCGTTTTGCATCGGTATCGTGCTGATTATTATCTCGGTAGTACTACAGACTTGGAGCGAAATAAAGAGACAACGCCAGATTTAATCACAAAACCCTCAAAACTTGCAAAACAAAGTTTTTGTATGGCGGCTCCACAACCGTGTCGCCGCCAGGAAGCAGCCGGTTGGCTTGCTTCCGACCCCAACAAAAGGTTTTGATAGTTTTGTAGGTTTTGTGACAAAAAACATCACAGTTTCACTCGAACGAAAACTGGATAATGGTCCGAGGGGTTGTGGCGGATGTAGGTGTCGAACGAAATCTGCTGCGGTGCGTCGTTGGCCTTGATGTTGTCATCGGGGTCGTCGTCGGGTGTCCAATAGCTATTGGTGAGCACGCCATAGGCTTCCACCTTTGTGTTGGGCGAAACAAAGACATGGTCGATGCGGCTCTTCGTGAAGTAATTCGTCTTGAAATTGTTGAACGTGCCGTTCTCCGCAAAGCGGATGCGGGCGACCTCGTAGGAGTCCTTCAGCAGTCCCGATTTGGTGAAGATGGTATAGATTTCGTCGTTTTGGTCCACGTTGAAGTCGCCGGTGATGAACACGGGGGCGTCTTGTGCAATCTCACGCACCTTGGCCACCACAAGTTTAGCTGCCTCGCGACGTGCCACCACGCCCACATGGTCCATGTGGAGGTTGAAGAAATAGAACACCTTACCCTGCGCCTTCCTGCGGTTGAAGATCCCATGACGGCGTTCTCCGTCTTTCACCGCGAACTTACCCCAGGTGCAGATGCGAATGCATACCGCGTCCCAGCCCAGGCCAGGCTTGTCGGGCGTCTGGCTGAGCCAGAAGTCGCCATGGTCGAGAAGTTGGACCTTGTTCTTTTTAAAGAAGATGGCTTCATGCTCGCCGCCGTGCTTGCCGTCGTCGCGACCGATGCCGATATAGTCGTAGCCATCGAGGGCGTTCTGCATATCGTTGAGTTGTTCCCATAGCACCTCTTGCGTGCCGAAGATGTCGGGCGCCATGAAGTTCACCTGGTCGCAGATGACCTGGCAGCGTTTGGACCATATTTCGCCTTGCACGCTGTCGTTCCATGCTTTGTAACGGATGTTGTAGGTGCCGACAAGCATGTCTTGGGCAAAGAGTTGCATTGATGCCACTATGACAAAGGCGACGAGAAGAAGTTTTTTCATTGGAATGAGATTTTGTTTGTGCAAAAATATAAATAATCCCCATTTATTCCAAAAAACATTTCTGCCGTAAACAATTTTTCCGTAATTTAGCGGTTTGTTTTTCACATACACGACTTCTGACGTATTACGCGGCAACAAGCAAGTAACAACAATCAAACATTTCAACAATAAACAATCAACACTATGAGCATCAAAGAATTAGAACCGAATGGCGTGTGGAGAAACTTTTACAGCTTGACCCAGATTCCGCGCCCTTCGAAGAAAGAAGCCAAGGTCATCGCCTTTATGAAGCAATGGGGCGAAGAACACGGCCTTGAAACCATCGTCGACGACTGCGGCAACGTCATCATGCGCAAGCCTGCCACCCCTGGCATGGAAAACCGCAAGGGCGTCATCCTACAGGCCCACCTCGACATGGTCCCGCAAAAGAACGCCGACAAGGTACACGATTTCGAAAACGACCCGATTGAAACCCACATCGAAGACGGTTGGGTGAAGGCCAACGGCACCACCCTCGGCGCCGACGACGGTCTGGGTGCTGCCGCTGCCATGGCAGTCCTCGAGGCCACAGACCTGCAACACGGTCCCATCGAGGCCCTCTTCACCATCGACGAAGAGACTGGCATGACGGGTGCCAACAAATTACAACCCGGTGTGCTGAAAGGCGACATCCTGATGAACATGGACTCGGAGACCGAAGGCGAGCTTTATGTAGGCTGCGCTGGCGGTGTCGACAACATCGGCACCTGGACGCCCACCTTCGAAGCCGTCCCCGTTGGCATGAAAGCCTTCCGCCTCTTCGTGAAAGGCCTGAAGGGCGGTCACTCGGGCATGGACATCAACCTGGGTCGCGCCAACGCCAACAAGGTGATGAACGCCATGCTGCTGATGGCAGCCGAGAAATACGGCCTGCGCCTCGCCACCATCGACGGCGGCAGCCTGCGCAACGCCATCCCGAGAGAAGCCGAAGCCATCGTCGTCGTCCCTGCCGACAAGGAAGCCGAATTCAAGCAGTATGCCGCTGAATACGAGGCCATCTGCAAGGAAGAGTTCGCCGAAACCGAGCCCGACCTCGCCATCCTCTGCGAGCCCGCCGAGATGCCTAAGCAAGTCATCGACGTGAAGACGCAAGACAACATGTTCTGCGCCATCGCCCGCTATCCCAACGGCGTCATCGCCATGTCGGAAGACTTTGAAGGCACCACCGAGACCTCGAGCAACCTGGCCACATGGAAGATGGAAGGCGACAAGATCACGACCGCCTCGCTGACCCGCAGCCTCGTCGACGCTGCCAAGGACAAACTCGCCGAGCAGATCCGCAAGAACCTCACCGACAACGGTGCCGAGGCCTACTCCACCGGCGACTATCCCGGCTGGAAGCCCAACATCAACTCGACTATCCTGAACCTGATGAAGAAGGTCTATTTGGAGAAGTTCGGCAAAGAAGCCAAGATTATGGTCATCCACGCCGGTCTGGAATGCGGCATCCTCGGCTCGAAGTACCCGAACTGGGATATGGTGAGCTTCGGCCCGACCTTGGTGCACCCGCACTCCCCCGACGAAGCCCTGCTCATCGAGAGCGTGCAGCCCTTCTGGGACTTCATCGTCGAGACGCTGAAAAACATCCCTGAAAAGGAAGTTATCGCATAAGCAATTAAAATTCAGCAAGTTGAAAAAGGCAGAATCGTTTTCGGTTTTGCCTTTTTTCATTTTTTTCAAGAAAAGTGTTGGAGCTATGGAAAATATTCGTACTTTTGCAGCCCAATTCAAAGGGGTTTTTAGCGAAAAAGTAACAAAATAAATACGATAGAGAGATGAAGCGCACTTATCAACCTTCGAACAGAAAACGTAGAAATAAGCACGGTTTCAGAGAGAGAATGTCGACTGCCAACGGCCGCAAGGTTTTGGCCCGCAGAAGAGCCAAAGGCAGAAAGAGACTTACAGTTTCTGACGAGTATTAATTCGGAAGCCGTTATATTTCTCATTTAAGGTAACGAAGGCGACCCCGTTGGGGAATCGCCTTTTGTTGTTTTTATTTTTCGCAACGATAAATGATTTCCTCTCCCCTGCGCGCCAGATGCATCCGCTCACGCAGTTCCTCAGAAATCTCGTAGTAAATCCTGTCTTCCGTCACCTTGAAACCCGCCTTGCGCAACACCTCGGCATAGTCGCGGCCAAACTGGCGTACATGGTCATATTGTCCGAAGAGACGCTCACGTTCTTTCGGGTCGGTGATACTCGGGTCCTCGAAGGTGTCGACATCGGGGTTGATGGGCACGAGGAGAATCGCCCAACCGCCAGGTTTCAAGATGCGCTTGATCTCAGCAAAGGCCTTGTTGACATCATTGACATGTTCCAACACATGGTTGCAGATGACCACGTCGTAGGTAACGCTAGGCTGGTCGATGGCGGTTACGTCTAGATGCAAGTCGGCGATGGGCGAATCAAGGTCGGCGGTGGTGTAGTCAAGGTTTTTCAAGGCACGGAAACGCTTCAGGAAAGGCTGCTCAGGCGCAAAATGCAAAACCTTCAGCGGCGCGGTGAAGAAATCTGTTTTCTCCTTTAGATAGAGCCACAGCAGACGATGCCTTTCAAGCGACAGGCACTTGGGACACAAACGATTATCACACGCTTTACCGTAGCCATAGGGCAAGAACTTACGGAAATGGCCGCCACAAACGGGACATTCCACCTTGTTGCCGAGATAGAACGGGCGCACCAAGAGGCTGAACAGATAACTCAGCTTGATGAGCCACTGGCGGGGGAAAATTTTAGTAAAAAGAGAAATCAGTTTCTTCATATTGCTAATTGATTTGATGACACAAAAATATAAAAAGAAATGCTACCGTGGTTTTTTTATTTATAGTTTTGATTTCTTATAAAAAAGTGTTATTTTTGCATCGTAATTAGTCATTTTTTATGAAAATTCTAACCAACATAGAGGGATTAGGTATTGATGAATTGAAAAACAACATTATAAATGCTGATTGTTTGGATATCATGAGAAAAATGCCCGACAAGTCAATCGATGCTGTCATTACATCCCCACCATACAACCTACTTAATAGCACAGGAAATGGTTTGAAAAAAAACACCAAAACTGGCAAATGGGCTAATGCGGCCATCAAAGATGGCTACAATGAATATGATGACAATTTGCCTTATGACAAATACATCGCTTGGCAAATCGAGTGCCTAACAGAAATGTATCGTCTTATAAAAGATGATGGCGTTATTTTCTATAACAACAAGAACAGGGTGCAATCAGGATTATTACAAGACAGAAGCATCATCGTCAGGGACTTCCCCTTGCGCCAAATTATCACATGGAAAAGAAGCGGGGCTATCAATTTTAACGCAGGCTACTTTTTGCCCACCACTGAACAAATCTATATGATTTGCGGGAAAAAGTTCAAACTGGTGAAAGGCGCTAATAAATTTACAGATGTTTGGGAAATCACTCAAGAAATGAAAAACCCACACCCTGCGCCATTTCCAGAGGCTCTAATTGACAGGCTGATTTCAAGCATTGATGGTCAAATCATTTTGGACCCGTTTGGCGGCTCTGGAACGACTGGTGTTTGCGCTAAAAAATTTGAACGAGATTTCATTCTCATAGACAAATCAGATTTATATTGCCGTATGGCCAAAGCAAGAATTGAAGGAGATGACTGGAGAAATATCAAATAAGAAATTAACGACTTTCGCAGAAAAAATAAAAGAATCACCTTTCCGCAATGTATATTGGTTTGCCCGTTATTTAATTGACACGGACAAATATGGCGGCATTGGCAAAAAAAAGGAAAAGGAATTGCTCGTTATTGCAGACAACATTGAAAACATCATTGTTTCGCATAATTTGTCTGAAAAAGACAAGATCCTTTCGGCCAAATCATATTTTTTTGAGGAAATCCGTAAGTTTGCAAACAAGAACTCAAAAACAGCTTCTCTACATGACAATTTTATTGCAAAAATGAACGAGGAACTGTTTTGCTTGGATGATATTATTGCTTTATGTTTTACAATAAAATATGTCATAAGTCCTATTAATCATGCGATTGATAGGATTCCTTCCAACGATAGAGACTTTTCATTGGAGTTAGCCAGCGCCATTCTAAAAAAACAAGGCGAAACAAAAGTCGGAGTTGTGGTTTCCATTTGGGATGAGCTTGGAATCAAAGGTTGTCTCGATACCGAAAGAAAAGAAGTTGTTGAGTCGTTTTGCAGCTTAATCGAAAAAATTAACCAACTTAACATACCACATGATGACATCGATGACAGCATCATCCAGACAGCCTTTATACAAGAGTTTGAGCGAAGACTGGGGCAAAAAAGAAAATCACGTGGTGGGAAATCTCTTGAGGATGTTGTTTCTTTCATATTTGATTATTACAAATTCAAATCATCATCAAGCCCTGAACACCTAGATTTCGATTTTGAAGTTGATAAGTGGTTCAAATGTAAAGACGGATGGTCTATTGGAATCAGCTGCAAAAGAACACTGAGAGAAAGATGGAAACAAATTTCACTTAGTAGCGATTATTTATCCCAAAAGAAAATTCGTGAAATCTGGCACTTAATTACACTTGATAACGACTTATCCGACGACAAAATAGTAACCTTGGGCAGCCAAAGGCAGCGCTTTTATCTGTTAGATGAAAGTCCTATGTATTTTAAATATTCGCATAACGAGGGAACAAAAGATTATGTTAGACCTCTTTCTCGGTTAATCAAAGATATTAGAAGTAATATCAAATAGATTCTAATATGCGTTTCTCGATTATTATCCCCGTCTACAACCGCCCGCAGGAAGTCGACGAGCTGCTGGAGAGCCTCTGTCGGCAGACGTTCAAGGACTTTGAAGTCGTGGTGGTGGAAGACGGCTCGACGGAGAAGTGCGACTCGGTCTGCCTGAAATATGCCGACCGCCTGCCCGTCAGCTACCACTACAAAGACAACTCGGGGCCTGGCCCCTCGCGCAACTATGGCGCAGAACGCAGCCAAGGCGAGTACCTCATCATCCTGGACTCCGACGTCATCGTGCCGGAGAACTACTTAGATACCATCAAAGCCGAGCTCGACCGTGAGCCTTGCGACGCATTCGGCGGTCCCGACCGCGCCCACGAGTCGTTCACGCCCATACAGAAAGCCATCAACTATGCGATGACCTCGTTTTTCACCACGGGTGGCATCCGCGGTGGCAAGCGGAAGATGGACAAGTTCTACCCCCGCAGCTTCAACCTCGGCATCAAGAAAAGCGTCTACGAGGCCTTGGGCGGCTTTGCCCCCATGCGTTATGGTGAGGACATCGACCTCAGCACAAGAATCTTCAAGGGCGGCTACAGCTGCCGCCTCTTTCCTGAGGCCTTCGTCTATCACAAACGCCGCGTCAAATTCAGCTCCTTCTTCCGCCAGGTGAAGCACTCGGGCGAGGCGCGTGTGGTGCTGAAAAACAAATACCCTGAGACCTTCAAGCTCGTGCACCTCTTGCCCGCCGCCTTCCTAGTCGGCAACCTACTGTTGATCGCATTGGGCATCTTCCACCATTGGCTGTGGTTCATGCCCATCGTGCTCTACGTCTTGATGGTCTTTGTCGACTCATTGATCAAAAACAAGGATTTAAAAGTCGCATTACTCTCTGTACCAGCGGCTTATCGCCAACTCTTTGGCTACGGATTAGGCTTTATAGGAGCCGCCTGGAAAGACATTTTGGGTAAAAAACAGCCTCCGCAAGCGGAAAAACCTTAATTTCGCAGCACCTTATTAAATAAAAACATGGCTTTTTTGAGATTCATATTATACGCCGTCTTGATTTTCTATGTCATCAACATGATTGTCAAGCTAATATTCAGGCGTAAGATGAAGAAGCTACAGCAACAGATGGAGCAGTTCCAGCAAGGAGGAGCCGGAGCCCCATCCGATGAAGCCAAGACGCCCCATGTTGACCCAAATATCGGAGAATACACTGATTTTGAAGAAGTTGAATAGAAAACAATGTCAGCCATGAAGAATACATTTTTCCAGAAAAACAAAAACGTCATCAGCATCGTCGCTGCCATCATCGCCTTTGCGGTGATCACGCTGCTTTATTTCACTCCTGTGCTGCAAGGCAAGCGCATCAAGCAGCACGACATCGAGATGCACTTAGGCATGTCGAAAGAAATCACGGATTACCACGATGCTACGGGCGAGCAGACGCTTTGGACCAACGCCCCTTTTGGTGGCATGCCGGCATGGAACATCTCCGTGCAGCCCAAGGGCAACCTCACTAATCCCATCTACCGTGGATTGAGTTTAGGTTTCCCCCACCCTATCGGCTCAGTATTCATTTGTATGTTAGGCTTTTTCGTCTTGCTCTTGGTGCTCGATTGCGGCTTCTGGATTAGCTTCATCGGTGCCATAGCATACGGATTCACTTCGTACTTGTTCATCGTCATCGGAGCGGGTCACAACGCCAAAGCCATGGCCATGGCTTACATGGCTCCTGTCATAGCGGGTGTGCTGCTGACCTACAAAGGCAAATACCTGTGGGGCTGGCTCCTTACCGCTTTTGCCTTGGCTTTTGAGGTCCGGACAGGGCATCTGCAAATCACCTATTACCTGGCTTTGATCATCGTAATCTTGGTCGTCGCCGAGCTCATCAGCGACATCAAAAACAAAAAGCTGGGGCATTTCTTCAAAGCGTCTATTGGTTTGGCGGTGGCCGCCATCATCGGTGTGCTGACCTGCTCGACATCGCTCTACGGCAGCTACGAATTCGGCAAGGAAACCACCCGTGGCAAACCTGTGCTGACCCGCAACGAGGACAACCAGACCAAGGGTCTTGACCGCGACTACATCACGCAGTGGAGCTATGGCAAAGGCGAGACCTGGAGCCTGCTGATTCCCAATGCCAAAGGCGGTGCCTCGGCATATATCGGCAAGCAAAATCCTGCCCTTGAAAAGGCCGACCGTCGGTTCAAGGACAACATCGCGCAACAAAATGCCTACTGGGGCGACCAACCTGGTACCAGCGGTCCAGTTTACGTGGGCGCCATCGTCGTGTTCCTCTTTGTTTTGGGTGCTTTAACAGTGAAAGGCAAGCTAAAATGGGCCTTGCTCGTCGCCACGGTGCTATCAATCCTGCTCAGCTGGGGCAAGAATTTCATGGGCTTCACCAACTTCTTCCTGGACCACGTCCCCGGCTACGACAAGTTCCGAGCAGTGTCCATGACCTTGGTCATCGCCGAGGTCACCATGCCGTTGTTGGGATTCCTGGGCTTAGCCGAAATTTCAAAAGACCCGGAGAGTTTCAAGAAAAGTCAGAAGAAGTTCTTCATCGCCTTGGGGGTCACGGCTGGCATCTGCTTATTGTTCCTCGCTGCCCCGAAATTGTTCTTCAACTTCCTCAGCCAAGAGGAAGCCAAGCAGTTTGCGGCGTTGAGCACAGGCAAAGATGGTGCTGCCTATGCCGCTTTCGCCACGCAACTCGAGAACGTCCGTATCGCCATCTTCCGCAAGGATGCCATCCGCAGCTTCCTGTTCATCATCCTTGCCGCTATACCATTGTTCCTTTACGGCAAAGGCAAACTGAAGGGTCAAATCGCCTTCCCCATCCTCGCTGTTTTGGTGTTGGTTGACATGTTCCCCATCGACAAGCGTTATCTCAACAATGACAAGTTCGTCAGCAAGCAGAAGTATTTCCAGCCCTATACCACCTCGACGGCAGACCAAGCCATCTTGGCTGACGAGGCCCTTGACTTCAGGGTGGCCGACATCACCAAGGACATGTTCAACGACGCCAGCACCTGCTATTTCCACAAGTCGTTGGGCGGCTACTCGGGCGCCAAACTTCGCCGCTACCAAGACGTCATCTCGCAATACCTCAACAGTGAGTTGAACCAGCTCAGAAGCGCGAGAAGCACAAGGGATTTGACAGAAGCCTTGATGCGACAAAAAGTGCTGAACATGCTCAACACCAAATACATCATCTACAATCCCGACGCACAGCCCTTCCCGAATCATTTTGCCTATGGCAACGCATGGATTGCCAACGACATCCAATGGGTTGACACACCGAACGAGGAGATTGATGCCATCGCCACAACGGATTTGCAGCGTACTGCCATCGTCAACAAGGAGTTTGAGCAACAGGTGGGCGATTATCAAATGACGGACAGCATCATGCCGGAAATTACGTTGGAGGAATATCAGCCAAATAAGTTGACGTACAGATTCAACTCGGCCCTTCGACAGGCTCAGGGACCGAGTGTCTCAAATTATCTGGTGGTGTTCTCTGAAATTTGGACCGAAAAAGGTTGGAAGATGTATATCGACAGACAGGAGCAGCCCTTGTTGAGAGCCAATTATCTGCTTCGTGCCGCCATGATTCCTAGCGGCGAGCATGAGATCGTGATGGAATATGCGCCTAAAGCCTACACGACTTGCAACGCTGTCGCCTTCGGCAGCTCGCTGGTCATGGTATTGGGCCTGATTGGAGCCCTTATATACACCTTCAAGCCTAAGAAAAAAGAGGAAAAAGCATGAAACGCGTCCTCATCATCACCTACTATTGGCCCCCGTCGGGCGGCAGCGGCGTGCAACGTTGGCTGAAGATGTCGAAATATCTTCCCGAAAACGGTTGGCAGCCCGTGATTTACACCACAGAAAACGCTGAATACCCGATTATTGACCCTTCGTTAGAGAAAGACGTCGCACCCGAAGTCGAAGTCATCAGACGACCGATTTTCGAGCCTTACGCCTTCTACAAGAAGTTCTTGGGGCTGAAAAAGGACGAAACGGTGAAGATGGGCTTCATCCAAGAGAAGGAAAAGAAAAAAGGCTGGAAAGAGAACCTTTCGTTATGGATCAGGGGCAACCTCTTCATCCCCGACGCACGCCGTTGGTGGGTAAAGCCTTCGGTGAAGTACCTGAAAAACTACCTGAAAGACCATCCCGTCGACGCCATCATTAGCACAGGGCCGCCCCACTCCATGCATCTGATTGCCATGAAGTTGAAGGAAGCCTTGGGCATCCCGTGGGTGGCCGACTTCCGCGACCCTTGGACCGAAATCGACTACTACAACGACCTGCATCTCACCCGCCGTTCCGACCGAAAGCATCATCGTTTGGAACATGAGGTGCTGACCAAAGCCGACAAGGTGGTCACGGTGGCGCCCGATGGCGCGAGGCGGCTGGGTAGACTCGGCAACAGGAACGTCGGCGTGATCTACAACGGCTTCGACCGTGACGACGACGCGCAGACTACGGTCAAACAGAACGACAAGTTCAGCATCACCTACCTCGGTGTGCTCTCCAAAATCCAGAACCCAGAGAACCTGTGGCAAGTCTTGGGTGAACTTGTCAAAGAGGACGCAGATTTCAGCAAGGATTTACAAATCAACATGATTGGCCAAATCGACAGCTCGGTGGCAAATGCCATCGAAGAGCAAGGCTTGGGCCAGCATGTCACATATTCGCCCTACATCCCTCACGAACAGGTGTCAGCGGTGCATCGCAGTTCCACTCTGCTGTTGCTCCTGCTCATGCCCGACAGCGAGCCGCGCGCCAAGGGCCTGTTGACGGGCAAGCTCTTCGAGTATCTGGCCTCGGGTCGTCCCATCCTCTGCATCGGTCCCGAAGACGGCGACGCAGCGAGAATCCTCAAGGAAACGCAGTCCGGCGTAACGGTCAGGTTTGAGGACAAGGAGAAGATGAAGGAGGTAATCAAGGCGTTGTATCAGAAATACAAGGAGCATAACTTGACTGACAATAAAAATGACAACGTTGAGAAATACACACGAAAGGCCATGGCAGGTAATTTTTCAAAGATATTAAACAACCTTGAACAGCATTGAGATTAAAAGTATGGATAAGAATTATTGGAAAAACATATACTCAAAACAATCTGAAGGCGAACACCCCTCTTTATTTGCTCAATTCATTGTCGATTCCTTTTTGGTTGAAGGCAAGAGCATTATTGAGTTAGGCTGCGGCAATGGACGTGATGCAATCTATTTCGCTAATGCCAACGCCAAGGAAATAACAGCTATTGACCAATGCGACAATATTATCGAGTTACTTGACTTTAGATATAAGAAAATCAACAACCTGCACTTTAAATGCCTTGATTTCACCAACTTGGACAACGAAACAAAGTACGACATAGTTTACTCACGTTTTACATTACACTCCATTTCAAAGGAGCAGGAGCAAAAAGTGGTGACATGGGCATACAACAACCTCAACAAGGACGGGAAACTGTGCATTGAAGTCAGAGGTCAGAAAAACGAGATATATCAAGTAGGCATTCCTGTCGAGGGAGAGCCCGACGCCTTCATCCTGAACGACCATTATAGGCGATTCATCCATTTTGATTCGTTTTGCGAACAACTCAAAAACATTGGTTTTCTGATTGAGTATGCCGAGGAACGTAAGGGATTTGCCCCATACAACGGTGTTGACGAAACGTATATTAGAGTCATTGCATCAAAATAACAGACAACATGGAAGACTTTTCCCAATACAACGGTGAAGGAACAACGCTCAGGAAGATACAATTGCGTCTTTTATATATTCTCGTCGAAATCGACCAAATTTGCCGTAAACATGACATCAAATATTGGATTGATTATGGCACTTTGTTAGGTGCTGTACGACATGGCGGCTTTATTCCATGGGACGATGACATCGATATCACAATGCCCACCGAAGACTATCATCGCTTCTTGGAAGTTGCGCCGAAGGAATTGCCCGACACGTTGTTTCTACAGACGAAAGAAACCGATCCTTCCTACCGTCTTCTCATCAACAAAGTAAGAGACAAGAACTCCCTCTATATCACAAAACACGAAGATTTCTCAAGAGATTACAACAAAGGACTTTACATTGATATCTTTGAAGCCATACCCTATCCTGTTGTGAACCCAAAACTGCAAAAAACTATAATGCGCTGGTATCAAAAGACTTGTCATTTCTTTTCTGTCAAACAAAGTGCCACTCTCAAAAACCATTTGGCTTTCATAGCATTTCCCATCATAAAGGCAGGCCTTGACATCATTTGGGGAGTCCTTAATCTGGGCCCTAAAAAACATATAGGATATGCCAAACAATTCAATGTCTACGGCAATTCTTATCCTCAAGACATAGTCTATCCGTTGCATGACATCTCTTTTGAAGGAAAAACGTTTTTAGGGCCTTCAAATCCAGACAAATATCTAACCAGCATCTACGGAGATTACATGACATTGCCCAAAAAGGAGCAACAGCACACCCACATCATCTACGTGGACATCCATTAAACCGTTATAATCCTTATCTCAAAGTCTGGACAATTCTTTCACATGCATGTCCATCACCATACGGATTGACTGCCTGTGACATCTTTCTATAAGCATCTTCATCATCAAGCAATTCCGATGCTTCTTTAATTATGTTTTGATAGTCCGTACCAACCAGTTTTACCGTACCAGCCTCCAATGCTTCAGGGCGTTCCGTGGTATCACGCATGACAAGAACCGGCTTACCCAAACTGGGAGCTTCTTCTTGGATGCCGCCACTATCAGTAAGTATCAAGGCTGCTTTTTCCATCAGGAAAACAAATTCAAGGTATTCAAGCGGCTCAATAAAATACATGTTGCCAAATCCTGAGAGTTCGCTTCCAAACACTTCATGTATTGGTTTTCTGACATTGGGGTTAAGATGCATAGGGTATACAAAATCTATATCTTGGTACCTCTTTGCCAAATCTTTAATTGCCAAACAAATATTGGCAAACCCTTCGCCAAAGTTTTCCCTTCTATGTCCAGTAATCAGCACCAATCGTCTACCACTTGCCAACCTATCGACATCATATCCCGCATCACGCAACTTATTACGCACATCGTCACGCAACGACAAATCATCTCTCATCCTACCAACAATCAAATGAAGCGCGTCAATTACCGTATTTCCCGTGACCGATATTCTTTCATCAGCAACACCTTCTTCCAACAAGTTTTGACGACTTAGTGCGGTGGGGGCAAAATTAATGGAAGCGATGCGTCCCGTAATTTGACGGTTCATCTCCTCTGGCCAAGGGCTATAGATATTGTAGGTGCGCAATCCTGCTTCTACATGACCTACTGGGATTTGCTGATAAAAAGCAGCCAAAGCCGCTGCCATACTGGTAGTGGTATCACCATGGACAAGAACTATATCAGGGTGGGCCTCCTTTATTACATCCCGCATCCCTATCAACACCTTTGTAGTGACATCATACAAATCTTGACCCTGTTTCATGATATTCAAATCATAGTCGGGCACTACTTCAAAGATGTGCAACACTTGATCCAGCATCTCACGATGCTGTCCTGTAACACACACAAGTGTTTCAAAATCAACAGGATACTTTTGAAGTTCCTTCACCAACGGGCAAATTTTTATGGCTTCAGGACGGGTTCCAAACACCAATAACACTTTTTTCATACCTGTTTCATTTCAAATTTGCATATAGAGTCGCCAACTTTTCCCCGTCATACTTCCAGTTGTATTTGTCAATCACTGCCTTACGTCCTTGCTTAATATAGTTGTTCAATAATTCCGGTCGATTATAGAATTTGGTAACAATCTCGGCCAAGTCCTCTGGATGGTCATAACGATAACTGACACCACTCTCTGTTTCGTTTACAATACGCACTAATGGGTCGCAATTGGAAACCACCATCGGTATTTCAGCGTACATATACTGAAAAATCTTGTTCGGTATCGTATTATCAGTATGGCCTGATTTAATATGAGGAATCAACGCAACATTGGCCGATTCATACAAATCTTGGATTTGAGTAAACGGCTTGAAACCATGCACCATGACATTATCCTGCACATGTAACTCTTCAACAAGATTCTTAATCTTGTCAAGATAACTTCCTCCTCCAACCAAATCAAAATGAACAGGAATATTTCTCTCCTTCAAAATCGCAATAGCTTGTATAACAAACTGTATCCCTCTATGATAGTTGATTCCTCCCACATACAACATCTTGATTTCATTGGTGTTGAACGCTTTTCGTTGGGGCACATCGAACTGTTCCAGATCCAAGGTATTGGAAATCACCACGACTTTTTCAGGCGGTATTCCCAAAGCTTCAATTCTGGTTTTAGCCTCTTCTACCACTACAACAACCCTATCCGCCAATCCACACATCTCCTTTTCATACCTCACCCATTGTTTATAAGAAGAGAGCATTTTGCCCAAAAAAGTGTTGGTATGCGTAGATAATTGCAAAAGCACTGGCCAGTTTTCGAACAAATCAAGCACAAAACAAGCACCATACTTGCATTTGGCCTCATACCCGATTCTCGCCAACGGCAAATCGCAAACATGAATGGCATCAAAACTCTCTTCTTTGAAAAGATCATCAATAAATCGTCTCCAATAATTGAAATAGAAAGGAAACTTCAGCACTCCGACACTGGTCTTGTAAATAAACTTCGACATCGGCCTACGATGAATGATACCCAATGAGCTCTTTTCAATTACGGGTTCGTTATCTCTTTGAACACAAGCAACATGGACATCGTTACCTGCCTCCGTCAATGACTTCATCTCATTTTCAACCCTTACATTGGGTGGAAACGGATGGTCCAAAACAATAAGTATTTTCATAAAAGGTTCTTCTCTTTTTGCAAGGTCGATTGCCACACCTTAGCTGCAAACATACATATTTTTTTCCACACTACAACCAACTGGCAAAAATAATTGTTTTTTATTTCCATAAATCGTGTATTTTTGCCAGTGCAAAGTATTGAGCACCCATTTCGCCATGAAAAAGACCGCGCTGCTTTTCGCCATCCTGCTTGCCTACCTAATTGGTTTTGGGCAACCCGTCCGTATTGGCGACATCCTCTGCACCGACGGTAGCACGATCAGCCGAGAGGCGTTTGCCACTTCAGGAAAGACCGCAGAGGGCGTTGTTTTTTTCGTGGACGGCGACAATCAGCAAGGCTGGGCTGTTAGTCTGGAATGCCAAGCCACCAACACGCATTGGGTGGCATCAGATTATTACAGTCCCTATTATGACATCCCTGCCCTTCCCAATTATGAGTATTCAAGAGAAGCCCTATATGACAACGAAGGTTATTACAACACCACCATCATCAGGGAAACACATGGGGCAAACTGGTATCCCGCTGCTTGGAGTGTTGATTTCGACCATGGATGGTATCTGCCAGCTGCAGGACAGCTGAGGTGGTTGATAGCCTATGTCAATGAAGTCAATGAATCACTTGCCGTCGTCAATGGCATGGCACTCACCGACAACCATCCACAATGGTACTGGTCATCAACTGAAAGAGGTGAAGCCCATGCCATCGTCGTAAGCCATACCGGGAGTGTGGCCAACTATCCTAAATACAACTATATTGGGACGTATGAAATAGGTGTCAGAGCTGTCAAGACTTTCTCGATCCAAGCCCAAAGCCATCACATCGGCGAAATTGTAACCACTCAAGACGGACAAAAAGGAGTTGTGTATTACACATCGCCTGAAGACGGCTCGTATTGGTTAGTCGCTTTGAACGACGTGCCAGGCACCTTCAAGTGGGGTCCTAATGTCGACATTGCTGACCTCAACAACTACAACGGTGACGGCCGTTTCATGGTACTTCATGGCGTCCATTGCGGCTATGACGCCACTTCCAAAATGCGCGAAGCCATGACCTCAACGCAATATGCCGCATTCCAGGTCGACCTTGATCAAGGCTGGCACATCCCTTCGGTGGGGCAACTATCCAAGCTTTTTGCCTCCCTCCCCTATATTGAATCGGTGCTAACCAACAACGGAGGAGCCTCTCTGTCGGATGGCTATTATTGGACCAGCACAGAGTATTCCAATGACAAGGCATGGGCCATCAATTTTGGAGCAAATCTATACACCGAAGGTGTTCTAACGGCCCAGAACAAATCATCGTCATTCTTTGTAAGGCCTATTTGGAGCGAGTCGTGCGAGACACCCCCACCGACTCCCGACCCCACCCCTCCCGACAACATCCTTGACAGCGACTGCAACGCGCCCCTGCCGAGCTTCGAATGGGGCATCCGCGAAGACTGGTCCTCGGACGACAACATCTACTGCCGCATCAACCCACTTGTGGGCGACCTTGACGACGACGGCATCCCCGAAATCGTCTGCTTCGACATGACGGGCAACAACCCAAACCAAACTGCGGCAAAGACCATCAACGTGTACGATGGACGAGACAAAAATTTGAAAGCACAGATTAACATTGAAGGCTTGGTATGGGCACACGGCAACGGCCCATACGGCTTGGTAAAACTGCCCAACCGTGAAGGGCTGATCGTAACTGCCTGCAAGGACTCCAGATTGTACGCCTACAACATCTCGCTTGCCAATTCCGGCATCCCAGTTTGGGTCTCAAACGAGAACTACAACACGGGCTACAATGACTTCTCAGTCAGCATCGGTTTTGCCGACTTAAACGGCGACGGCCATCCCGAAGTCTATGTACGCGACAAGATTTTTGATGCCGAAACGGGTGTTTTACTAGCCACGGCACAAGGCGGTAGCAATCAGGCCGACTCCTATTCGCATAATAGCCACACCAATCACAACAAACTCTCGTGTCCGCTGGCTTTTGACATTTGTGGTGACACACGGCAAGAACTCATTTTGGGCAATGAGATTTACGATGTCGTTATCACCAACCGCAACGGCACAACGGGCAACCATGCGACAATGGTAAAGAGCATCACCCCGCCCGACAATATCATTAACGATGGGCATGTGCAGGTAGCCGACTTCAATCTCGACGGTCATCCCGACATCCTCATCAGTAACCGCGACACTGAAGGCTCGAACGGCACCGTCTCTTTCTATGTCTGGGACGTGTATAACAACCGGACAAGCACACCAATAAAACTCAACACTTCTTTTACAGGGAAAAGCATCCCGCTGATTGCCGACTTCGACGGGGATGGCACCTTGGAAATCCTCATCGACTGCTGTCACGAGCCGAATCAAGGTCTGCGAGCCTATCGTTTCAACCCAAACAACAACAGTTTCGTTTTCTTGTGGTCATTACCTATCGACGAAGACTCGTACTCCAATACCGCCACAATCTTTGATTTTAACAGCGACGGCAAAAACGAGCTCGTCTTCACCGACAACAGCCACCTGTTTGTGTACGACCTGAGCGTCAACCCTCCCGTCGCGCTTGCAAGCATCGATTGTGGTGAAATCAGCATCATGCAGGTCCCCATTGTAGCCGACGTCGACAACGACGGCAACGCTGAAATCATTGTCACAGGCAAGGCTGGCGGTTATATGCAGGCCAATACCATGTTAAAGGTTTACAAATCGGCGACCGAACCATGGCGAGCGGCCCGCCCTGTATGGAACCAATACATGTATCATGTAACCAATGTAAACGACGATCTTACTATCCCGACATTCTGCTACAACACAGCCACCTCCTTCACCGCTTCGGACGGTACTACATACAGACCATACAATAACTTCCTGCAACAAGCCTACTACATCACGCCCGAAGGCGAGCCATATAACCCCGAAGGCTATTTAGAAGTCAACGTCAGCGGGACGGCTTGCAGCGCCTACACTTTCCATGGCGTCACCTACACCGAAAGCGGAAACTATGAGCAACTCATAGAGTCGCTTGAGGGCTGTGACACACTCTATCATGTTGAGGTTAGCATTGGCGGGACCCTCACCAACGAATGGTCACAGACAGCTTGCAACCATTATATTTGGAACGGCACCAACTACACTGAGCCCGGCGACTATATCCAAGAATTTGTCTCCATTGAAGGTTGCGACAGCATCGTCACGCTTCATCTGGCATTCTCCGATGCTTTGGAATATGATGTCGACACAGCCGTCTGCCAAAGCCTTTGGTGGAACGGACAGGAATACACGGAGCAGGGTGTGTACACACAACAATTTGTCGATGTTGACGGATGCGACTCCATCGTCCATGTCCACCTTTCCTTTGCCGGACAGCCTGGAGCCATCCCCGAGATCATCGGCCTGACCGAGGTCAACGTGGGCACCGACCTCATCGTGGGACAATACTTCTACTACATCGACTCCGTTCCTCTGGCCACGCATTACGAATGGACGCTTGAAGGTGCCGACTGGATCATGGACACCACTGGCACGCATTGTTCTCTTCTAATCACCGCCCCAGGCACAGCTATCTTAAAAGTCAGGGCATGGAACGACTGCGGCGAAACGGAGCAGGAAATCGTCATCCATGGCGGTTTCTTCGACGTGGACGAACAACAATCAATTCACGTGTCGCTCTATCCTAACCCCGCTAACGACAAGGTACTCGTTGAAGCCGAAGACATCAAGAGCGTCAAGGTCTATAACATGCAGGGGCAGCTGCTGAAAACATGGGACGGCGAGGCTTCCCATAGGGTTGAAATCAGTTTGCACAATATCGTCGCCGGCATGTATGCCGTGGAGGTGCTCACCGAGCGCGGCAGCATTGTATCGAAGATGACGGTAACACAAAAAGAATAATTGTGTATCTTTGCCGTTGATAAAGCACCTGTTAAGGTATGAAAAAGACCTTGTTGTCATTCATCTTATCCTTGTTCTCGTTGTTTGGTTTCGGTCAAGCCGTCAGCATTGGCGACATCCTATGTACCGATGGCAGCATCGTCAGCCGCGCGTCATTCCCCAGCTCGGGAAAAACGGCGCAAGGCATCGTGTTTTATGTGGACGCCACCGATACGCATGGCTGGGCGGTGGCGCTCAACAATCAAAGCAACTCCATCAAATGGTGCATCCATTACACTTATGACATCGCCGACCTACCCAATGTCAGCAATGCACGCGAGGCCATGCACGACCTAAACGGGCACGGCAACACTGGGATCATCCGTGCCGAGGGCGGCAGCGACGTTTTTCCTGCGGCATGGGCCGTCGACTACGACCACGGATGGTATCTGCCTGCCGGTGGACAATTGCGCTACCTATACTCCTGCGCCCCCGAAGTAAACGCCTCGCTACAAACGGTGGGCGGTACTCCCATTCACCTTGAGGGCCAGTATTACTGGTGGTCGTCGACCGAGTTTTCACCCTATCATGCCTACGACATGAACAATGGCGGAAGCCTTGGCGACTACCTGAAAGACAACAGCAACAACTACCCTACCAATGGCATCGGCGTGCGTCAAATCAAGGACTTCACCATTGCAAGCCCCGTCCACCCCACCTACCACATCGGCGACCTCATCACCAACGACGATGGCAGTCAAGGCATCCTGTTTTATGTCACTCCCGACCAAAGCGAGGGTTGGATGGTGGCCTTGAACGACGCCTCCTCCTCCATCGCTTGGGGTATCGGTGATGTGCCTGGGCTTGACAACCAGACTTGTTCGGCGCCATACGGATTGTTACTCAACGAGACCGACGGATTCGCCAACACCGCGACCATACGGAACCACCAAGCAGGACAGAACACCGCCGCCAACGTGGTCGACTTTGAGCATGGTTGGTACCTGCCCACGGCTGGACAGCTATCGAAGCTCTTTGGTGCGTTGGGCTTTATCGAAGACGAGTTACAAAGCCACGGCAGCACTTTGGCGGAAGACTATTACTGGTCGAGTTCTGAAGTTGATGGCAGCGACGCCTTTGCTTTGAGTTGCGCTCCCATGGCCAATGTGCGTGCTGGTCATTTCGCGCGCCGCGGCAAGACATCCAACCACCGAGTACGTGAGGTCCGCAACTTGAGTTTTGCAAACCCGCCCCTTCCCGAGCCAAGCGTTCCCGACAACATCATGGAAAGCGACTGCAACGCGCCCCTACCGAGCTTCGAATGGGGCATCCGCGAAGACTGGTCATCGGACGACAACATCTATTGCCGCATCAACCCACTTGTAGGCGACCTTGATGACGACGGTATCCCCGAAATCGTCTGCTTTGACATGATGGGCAACAACCCAAGCCAAACTGCGGCAAAGACCATCAATGTGTATGATGGGCGAGACAAATATTTGAAAGCACAGATTAACGTGGAAGGCTTGGTATGGGCACACGGCAACGGCCCATACGGCTTGGTAAAACTGCCCAACCGGGAAGGGTTAATCGTGACCGCCTGTAAGGACTCCAGATTGTACGCATACAACATCTCGCTTGCCAATTCCGGCATCCCTGTTTGGGTCTCAAACGAGAGCTACAACACGGGCTACAACGATTTCTCTGTCAGCATCGGTTTTGCCGACTTCAACGGCGACGGCCATCCCGAAGTCTATGTACGCGACAAGATTTTTGATGCCGAAACGGGTGTTTTACTAGCCACGGCACAAGGCGGCAGCAACCAAGCCGACTCCTACTCGCATAATAGCCACACCAACCACAATAAACTCTCGTGTCCGCTGGCTTTTGACATCTATGGTGACACACGGCAAGAACTCATTTTGGGTAATGAGATTTACGATGTTGTTATCACCAACCGCAACGGCACAACGGGCAACCATGCGACAATGGTCAAGAGCATCACCCCGCCCGACAACATCATTAAGGATGGGCATGTGCAGATAGCTGACTTCAACCTCGACGGTCATCCCGACATCCTCATCAGTAACCGCGATGCCGAAGGCTCGACCGGCGCCGTCTCTTTCTATGTCTGGGACGTGTATAACAACCGGACAAGCACACCAATAAAACTCAGTACCTCTTTTACAGGAAAAAGCATCCCGCTGATTGCCGACTTCGACGGGGATGGCACCTTGGACATCCTCATCGACTGCTGTCACGAGTCGAATCAAGGTCTGCGAGCCTATCGTTTCAACCCAAACAACAACAATTTCGTTTTCTTGTGGTCATTACCCATCGATGAAG
>Ga0310690_10000442_pt1 | contig 90108 bp, 123 predicted proteins | sample AusTroGonzalo_MG_2_FD_207661 | JGI IMG/M metagenome (GOLD analysis project Ga0310690, IMG submission 207661) | Bovine rumen microbial communities from tropical cattle in Woodstock, Queensland, Australia - Gonzalo_04 (v2) (version 2) | ecosystem: Host-associated > Mammals > Digestive system >...
CCATTGCCAAATCGTATGCTTCTTCTTCGGTGAGTGTTATGCCTTTGAGCGGTACTCCTGCATCCCAACGCCTTATATCAAAGCGCGGGCCTAAATCGTCGCCCCATTGGACTATGTTTAGTTCTTTGGTTATCGGAGCATTTTTGTTGCCGAGCGTTGCGAGCTTCTCTATAATTTCAAAATCTGCGTCGTAGTACATATCGCACCTCCTGCGATATTATACAATACAGAATCAAATTTGTCAAGTGTATTTTAAAAAGCCGTCAGAATTTCTGCGGCTTATTGTATTGCGTTTTCGTATGTGATTATGATTTTGATGCCGGAACCCGTGTTGTAAATGTCATAGCATTTTGCGTTGAATGTAGCCTCGGCAAACAAGCGAGAGAACACGCTTATTTCTTCGGGCGTTTCAATTGACATCAGCAGATCGTTGTTTATCTTATTAAGCGACAAACTGAAATTGTCGTTTTGCCCGAAACTCGATAAGATTTTCTCAAGCAAAATACAACTCTCGGCGACGTCATGCTTGATTGTTACGCCGTTAGTCCGGCAGAATTCCGACAAGATTTCTTCAATGTTTTCGTTCACTCTCCGAGCTCCTTTACGTCATAATAATTGTGATATACAAACATAATGTTTACCTTTCCGTCAGTGCGCGGTATGAACACAATATGCGAGAAGAGCTTAAGAAGCAGCGCTTTAAAAAGTCCCTCATTTTCGATATGAATTCCGTTGGCAATCATTTCAATTCTCGCGTCACGCCAGACGAGTTGTTTTAACTCCGTGTTCGTCAAGATGTATCCGTGATTCTTGTGGGCGATTTTACGCAGTTCTTCTGTTGCGATTTTGAAACCTTTTTCGACCTTTGGTTGAACATACGAGAAATAATATTTACCGTCGTCAAACTCTTTCCGGTTCAAATCCCGCAGATATTCTTTTGCAGATTCTCGCAGCGATTCGTCTAAATCGTCAGATTCCGATATGCAATCCAAAAGAGCTCGGTACTCTTCGCCGAGATTTTGGATGTTTTTTTCTTCCCATTCCTTGGCATACTGCTCTTTTTCCTCGATGATTTTTCCGTACCTCATTGCAACATTCGGATCATAATCGTCCGCCATATCTGATATGCGACCGTGACCGTACTGTGCCTCGCCATAATCATCGTAGTCTTCCAGATTATCCAAATCTTCGTCGCTGAAATCCGGAATGTTTTTGTTAGGATTTTGCACTTGACACCGTTTCCTTTTTTATTTTTTCTATATTATAACACACTCCTTATTATTTTGTCAATACAGTTTTCAAATTAACTGCACGACTTCCGTTTAGTATTTCGCTGACTTTCGTCACCCACTTCGCGCCACGCGGAGGCATACTAATTGCGAAGCAACACAAACGTGTGAGCGGGAGCCACGGAAAATGCTAAAACCGTAAGGTTCCCGCCCGGCGTTTGGTATAATATTCAACGCTGATTTGTGGCTCAGACGTAGGAAGCCGTGTCTTTGCTCGTCGCTCGACCCAGCGAGGTATGCACCCGTCGTTAGTGACGCTGACTCTCACGGATAAAAGCGTAGCCGTAAGTCGCTTGTTTTTTTGCGGACAAATTTGCCCGGAATACTTGACAAACCGATAAAAATATGTATAATAAGAATTGTAGTGTTTATTGCATTTCACTACAAACCTAATTATATTTTTTTGGGAAGCCCGCGGTCGATTGACTGCGGGCTTTTCTTTGGATTTATATTTTGAAATGCAGAGCGAAAAGGCGGGAGATTTTCCCGCCCGTTTTTGACTGACTTTTTATTACGCTTCCTGCGCTCTGACTTTGGGATATACGACCTCGTATGCAAGACCGGTTACGAGGTGCAACAACACGGACAGTATTATGCTGTCTATCGTGCCCTTGTTTGCAGTCTTGACTTTGCCGACACCGCCGAAGCCCGTGAATGTTTTGATTACGAACTGCGCGTCATTTATATTGACTGCGTAGCGATTGACGCCGTCTTTCTCGTCGTAGATTATATCGTCGATTATGCCCTGCAAAGTGCCGACGATTTTGTCGGGCTTAAAGTCGTCGATAGTGTAGACGGCTTTCGCGTCCTTTGATACGCGATACGAGCCTATATCAAACATAAAGCCGATTGCGTCGCTCGTGATTTGCGTAAGGATACGACCAGCGTCCTCGACTTTGAGCACCCACTCGAAGTCACGCGACGCATAGTCGCCCGTAGTCTTTTTGCAGAACGCGTCGTATGACTTCAACGACACATAGCGTTTGCGTTCCATAAGCGTGCGCTCGAACTTAACGACCTCTTTCGCGACACCGTCCTTATCGACCTCTTTCGCGGTCTTGGTACTGTCTTTATGCGCGAGGATCACATACGTGCACGAGCGCAAAACGCTGTGCATTTTGTCTGACGCTTTTGCGCAAGCGGTGAAATGCTCGACCATAGCAGAGTGCGCAAACTCTTTTTCAAGATCTTGTAATTTTTCCGTGTCCTTTATCGACAGGGAAAGTTTACCACTATTCCTGTGCTCGTTATAGTCATTGATTGACTTTTCGATTTCCGCGCGTATAGTGGCGGTTTTGCGGATTTTCTTTTCGTTCTCCATTTTCGGAAACCTCCATAAAATTATTTAATTGTTTGCCGTCGTGCTTGTCGCCGTTGCCGTCGCCTTGCCGTCGTGCACTTTATAGAGAATTGACGGACGGCAAAAACGGACAGTCGTTTTTCACAAATTTTCGGAATTTTTCGGCACGGCTTTTGTGCAGTTTGCACAACGCTATTATATTTATTTGAACGAGCGTAAAAACAACATCTGTTTATTTATCTTTTTCCGAGAGTACGCGCACACGCGACGCTTTAATAAGCGCAAACAATACACGCATAAAACCGCGCACGTTGTCGCCAGCATAACGCGGATTTCCGCCAAATAGGAATAAGATAATATCACATTGATTGATTATGTTTATTCCGAGAGTACGCCCGGGCGTGCGCGTATATATGCGTATAAAAAAGAAAAGCGACGGCTTGTCGCCGTCGCCGTTTTGGTATGCCGTCGCTTATGCCGTCACCGTTTGAATTTTTGCGCCTATTTTTGCGATATGACGACGGACGGTTTTATCACTTGTCGCCGTCATATCGGCTATTTCTTTTTGACTATATCCAGCGACTATATACTCGCATATAAGTCTGTCATACTTGTCGTTTATATCATACTCTATATAAAAATCATCAAGATTTCTATAATCAAAGTTTTCAAAGTACTTGATTGTTTCAAGTGCCGTCTGTTTTTCGTTGTCGTCGTCGCCGTTGTCGTCGCCGTTGTCGTTGTTTTCCATAGCCGTCATACTTTTATTTAAGTTAGATATATAATTGTCAACGGCTCGGCTTGCAAGTGCTTTGACTGTTATTTTACGAGTGCCTTTTTTTGTTTTAATAGCAACCTCGTCATACGGCATCAGACCATATTTTATAAAGTGTTCCCATAAGACAAGATACGCGGTTATAATTAAATCGTGACCGTTGCCTTGCGTATCGTCGTTTGTGAATTTTTTGTTAAGACTGTCAATCGTCGCCGTCGTGCGCTCCGTCATTGTTTTCAAGCCGTCGTCGTGCGTTTTTGCGTACTCTTTTGCGAGTATCTCACGAGTTTTTTCTAACTCGCGCATAATACTGCAATACCCGTCCGCGTTCTTATCACGCATATAATCGGCGTAGGTATCACGGAGCAAATCATCATACAACGGCAAAGCCGTCAAGCACTGTTTACGGATAAGCACGGGACGGACGGCAAAGAAAGCCGTCTTTAAAAACAAGTGTTCTATATACTCGTCAAAAGAGTCAAAATCTGTCTTGTCTTGATAGTTTGTTATTATCTCTGTGAAAGTAGATATTATAAGCGTCTGTCCGTTAAGCGTTATCGCTTTCAAGCCGTTGTTTAAAATCCTTGTTTTTTGCATTTTTTTAATCTCCTAAAATATATTTTTTTATTTTGATGTAAAGCAAGTTATAAGCGAAAACTGCTTATCCTCCGTTCACAGTCTGTTAATTTACCGTTAACTCGCCGTTCATCTGTAAACAGTATAGCACAAACGGACGGCGAAGTCAAACCGACCTACTGCGTTATATTACAGGCGCGTATGCAGTAGGAAGAACCTATCGCCGTTTTCGACATTTTTGTAAATTGTTTGTGAACGCCGTTTGAACGGCTCTCCCTTATATATATACGTGTATAATACTACGTGCACGTGCGAGCCCTCGGAATAAGCGTAATAAATCAAATCAGATTTGAATATTATGTTAATTCCGAGAGTACGCGCTTGTGAATATTTTAACAAAGTTAATATATTTGTTATAAGCGTTAATTGATTGAGCGCAATTATATCGCATACGACATAATTTTGACAAGGTGTAAAGCAATTTACTTTACACCCTCTGTTTCTACACGCTCTCGGGTGTTTCGTGAAAATGGGGCGTACAAATAACCGTTTTACGCCTACACCGTACGGTTTTCACCGAAAACAGAAACGCAAGACCGCCCAAAGCGGTTGTTAGTTCCCCACCACTGCCCCAGTCCCCACGGTTCCCCCAAACGAAACACTCTCGTTCCCCATTTTGAAAAAGCATTCTGACAATTCGCACAAAGGAAGTGGAGCCTCTTATATCCGGGCGCACAAACTCTCGGGAGAAACCTGAAGAAGAAAGAGAGGAGAGCCCTAAAAGAGAACGGGCGCTCCAAAAGAAGAGGAAAGCTCGAAAACAAAGTATTTGACGACAGCTCCACTGCGCGAGAGGGAGAAGAGGTGGTGCCTTCGGCATTCGGTTGCCTTCCGGCAGTCCGAGGGGAGCGGGAGTCAGAGAGATTATTTCAAGTCGGAGACATCCAAACGAGCGATCTGAGAGGGGGAGGAATCTGAAAGGGAAAGGAGAGCGAGTGGGTAGTAAGGAATAAAAATAATCTCTATAAGACATCGAACTTAATGTGAATTAAACTTCTTATAAGTGGAGAATAAATGCTTCTTAGTTAAATGGACATCTCTTTTATAAGCTATCTAATATTACGTGATATAACTACCTTTGTATAGTAGAAATCGTTGTCTATAACACTAAGAAGTATAACACCCGATGTCTATACTTCTTAGTATAGTAGCATACTACATAGAAGTATAACACCCGATGTCTATACTACAGTCTGTATTGCGATAAACTTCGTTTATCGCTTTTTGATTACCGAAGGTAATCAAAAAGAAATGATATATTTAAGTTCTAATAAATGACATCGAATATAACTTGAATGTGTAACCTCTGTATAACTTCATTATCACTATACTTAATATTTATTGTTTTATTATATTTATTTATATAAGGAGGGGTGCCCTCCCGTCAAAGCCCCGTCTATTTCCCTTCAATAAATCTCTTTTCAGGGGGAAATTGCCAAATAAAAGCTTATTATTCACTCTTATTTCTCCATATCTTGCAATATACATAAATTATTTACAATTTAAAACTACATATAGTATTTTACGATTTGACAAAATTAAAAATCTGCATTATAATACGCCCAACGAAAGGAGGCAGCGACCGATGAAGAAAGGAGCAGGATGAAGACAGAACCGAAAAAAGTCAAACGCACTCAGAACATAGACGATGACGAGCGCTACGACGAAGACCTGAAAAAAGAGTTTTACAGGGACTTCTGGCAGCTCATGTCAGAATACAACACAGATTATAATTATTCGGAGGAAGAATAAAATGGCTATACGTTACAAGCTTGCGCCGAAGGGCATCATTTACGACGTGCTGAGAAAGCTGCGTGACAGCGATCTCAGCGAAGGAGAGATTGCGGATGCAATCATCGAGGCTCTGGAAGACAATAACTATTATATAACAGAGGACGAAAACTGACTTGAGTAAATCCGTTTACATTGCAGGACTTGACGCAAAAGACATACACATAGCGAATATGCTCTCGCCGGACAGAGGCTACGACTACCGTGACTCTAACGGGCGGCTCAACACCCGTCGCTTTCTGTGCTCTTTGGATTATTCCCTCGACCAAATCAAGCTCAGAGAGATATACGAGAAAGTTTGCCGCAGAACGGACTTCTCTTTCCGCATCAACCGCAAGTGGTATTGCACGCAGGTCATAAACGTCACTTTCAAATACAGCGTTTGTGAATTCAACCAGTGCGGGACAAACCGCTTCGTAAAGTACGGTCATAACGGACGCAACCTTGCGTTCGAAGACTGCGTTTGCCTGTATAACGGAGAGCTCATCGGAATTCAGCTTGACATGCCCGTGGCAAATCCTATTTCGCCCGATTTGCTCGGAAGGTATTTCAAGTTTGAAAACGGCGTCTACAAAAAAGCCAGAAGCCCCAAGACCCTCATCAAGACTTCGGCTTTGCGCAAACAGCTCTACGATAACGGCTTTATGGCAGGCGGGATCCACTACGTCCGTTGGAAGCGTTCGGCAGGAAGCTCCCGTGTTGGCAAGTGCCTGTTCATCAACGAGCGCCTGTATGACAGGATGCACCGGTGGGAGATGTGCGGCATCCACGTCAAAGAAGGCGATACCATAGACCTTGCGGCTTTGGAGTCGTACATCAGTCTTACATCGTCTTCGATCATCGACACCCTCGAGTTGGAGCCGAAGAACATTCTCGTTATTGACGATGCTGAATCGTGTTTCACTGAACCACAATTCAGTGTGTCGGTGTTCGAGAAAAACGGAAAGCTTCAGGCGGAGAAAGCCGACTGTCAGATAAAGAACAGTATCTGGGACGGGCAAGGCTTTATTGACCGCGAAGCAATGGGCAAATACCGTGACCGCGGAATGATATTGCTGCGGAATAAATTCTTTAAAAGCTGCTGCTTCAACTGCAACCTTCAGCAGTTCTTCGCAGACCACGGCATCACGGAAGTCTCGCAGTTAAACGGATACACTCAGGCGGAGCGCGTAGAAGACATCAAGCTTGTCGTAACCCGCTCCTCAATAAAGTATTTCAAGTTCGGAACGCTCGAGCAATGGTTGGCTAATCTGGAATTCATCTATGGAATAGTCAAACACGAAAAACCGACGCACTTCTTCGGCGGGCAAATGGTTCAAACCCACTACCAGCTTTTGAACACCATTCAGATGACAGAGTCCGACGTTTGGCAGTTCCTTAAGCCGACGTTCGACTACGTTGAACTGCTCAAAACTAACCCCGCGGTGCTCCGCCACCACATCAAATACCCCATTGTCGGAGACGAGGTCGAGTTATCCCCCCTGCAAACGAAAAACGATGTTATATGGAAGCTTATGGGTATAACGGATAAGTTCACCGAGACGCGCCTGTATAATGAGTTTAAAAATGAGATTATTCGGGCATACTTAAAGAACGTAAGGCTCGGTCACGTTCTGGTCAACGGCAATTACTCCACAATGGTCGGCAACCCTCTCGAAATGCTCTACGCAATCATCGGGCAGTTCGACGGGCAGAGTATGCTCGGCGTCGGCAATATCCACACCAAGTGCTTCGAGTACGGCAAGACGCTTATCGGCTCCCGCAGCCCTCACGTCTCAATGAGCAACGTGTGGCTCCCGCGGAACGTGGAGTGCGAGGAGCTCGACCGCTACCTCAATATGACGAACGAGATCGTCGCGGTCAACTCAATCGGCGAGAGCACGCTCGACAAGCTCAGCGGATGCGACTTCGACTCGGACACCGTGCTTCTGACGGACAACGAGTTTTTGATTAAGGCGGCGCAGAAGTGGTACGGCAAGTTCCCTATCGCTCTGAATAACGTCGCGGCGGTCAAGACCAAGAGAGCCTACACTAACGAGCAGAAAGCCGAGCTCGACATCAAGACCGGTAATAATCTCATCGGAGACATAATCAACCTCAGCCAAGAGCTCAATACGAGAATTTGGGACGAGCTGAACAGCGGCGCGTCTTTCGACGAGGTGTTCGGTATATACCTTGACGTGTGCAAGCTCAACATAATGTCCTGCCTTGAGATAGACTCCGCAAAGAAGGAATTCAATATCAGCAACTCCAAAGAGCTTGCGGAGCTCCGCCGTAAGTACGAGTTGTTGGACGACGCGGGCAAAAAGATAAAGCCCAACTTCTTCGCAGCGAAAGACAAGGGCAAAGGCTATTACGTTCCGCATAAGAAGAACTATAAGCGCCACGACACCACAATGGACTACCTCGAGCACTGTGTAAACCGATTCGCCTTACAGTTGTCCCGTAAGTTTAACAGAAAAAACTATACACTATTTTCCGCAATCCTGACGCTCACGGAGTACGACAGGAACTGCGCGTCAAAGTACGCCGTGCGCAGATGCGTGTCTATCGTGCGCGGAATGCTCGACGCTATCAAGTCTGTGTATTCGTCCAACCTCGACAATCAGGATAAGTTCAAACTGTATAGCGACATGCGCCAAGACTGCAACGAGTATATCGGCAGAATGAAATTCAACCCCGACACAATGATATACTTTTTAAAGACCATAGAGGGCGAGCGGTATAAGAACATCTACAACACGATATTCTACACGCTGTTCGGCTACCCGAATACGATGTTCTACGAGGTCGTATTAAATTCGGCTAATCCGATACGCAATCTTATATCTGCCGAAGACGGAGACATCGTCCTGTATGGAAAACGATACAAGGAGGAAATACTATAACGGCAAACCGTGATAAAAAAGAATACTTGGTGGACGACACCAAGTTTGTGGTTAACAGAAAATTCACAAACGGCAACAAAAAATTCGACGTGTATTGCGACTTTATTATAAAAAAGCAAAAGCGCTTGTGTTATAATGAATGTCGCAAAAGAGTGCCGGAAAGGAGTATATGAACAAATATATCTACGCCGACACATATTCCAGATTGTCAAAAGAAGAAGCCAACAAAGCTGGCGAATCCCAAAGCATCGAAAACCAAAAGCTGATAATGCGTCAGTATTGCAAGAGCCACAATATTATTATTGTGAAGGAGTTCGTTGACGACGGGTACACGGGAGCCACGTTCGACAGACCCGACTTTCAGAATATGCTCAAGCATCTGAACGAAGGCAAAGCGAACGCGGTGATCACGAAAGACCTGTCTCGGCTCGGGCGTAATGCGAGCGAAGCTTCGTACTACGCGGAGGAGTATTTCCCCGAGCACGATATTCTCTACCTTGCAATATCAGACAACTTCAACAGCGAGGACGTGAACCCGATGTCGTCATTCCTATTCGCATATAACGAGTTCTTTTTGCGAGACACCTCGAAAAAGATAAAGACCTCGTTAAAGGCGAAAAAGGAAAATGGCGAATACTGTTGCTGCCCGCCGTATGGTTACATGAAGGACAAAGACAAGCGGGGTCACCTCGTGCCAAATCCCGAAACGGCTCCAGCGGTGCGACGAGCCTTTCAACTTATATCAAACGGTATGTCCGCAAGGGCGACTGCGATGCAGCTTACGGCAGAAGGCTTCGTCACCCCGTCGGTTTACTTTCTGAGGAACTCGCCCAAGAAGGCAAAAGCCTCTCCCGACTGGAACTCGACCACCGTGCAGCGAATGATCAAGAACGAAACCTATATCGGAAACACCGTTCTCGGCAAAAGCTTCAAGGTGAGCTACAAGTCCAAGAAGAAGAAGCAGATCCCCGAGGATGAATACATCCGTCACCCGAACACCCACGTCCCTCTCGTCTCAAGAGAAGTGTTCGACGCGGCTAACCGCAACATTGGATACAACACGAGAGACTGGAGAAAGAACCCACACCTGCCCGTCAGACAGAATATCTTCAACGGAGTGGTGTTCTGCAGTAAGTGCGGAAGCGCGATGTGCAGCGGAGGAGGTCAGTACAAAGGCTCGAAAGAGAGATACTGGTATCTGTCCTGTACCCACATCACGAGCAAGAAGAAACGGTGTGAGGGTGGTGCCCGTATCAAATATTCAAGTCTATGCCAAGTCATAAAGAACGAGTTGAACAGTATCCTCGCTTTGACCGACGAAGAGATGAAAGACATAACGCGTGCGGCAGTTGAGCGGTCACGTTCCTCCAACGACTATTTCAGCAGCGACGACTACTACGGCTCGTTGCAGAAAAAGTCTGAGGTGTTGATACAGTCGATGCAGAAGCTGTATAACGACTTGGCGGCGGGAGTCATAACACCCGAGCTCCACAGTTCTTTGATAGAGCGAACGAGAAAAGAGTATGAGACCTTGCAAGAGCAATTGAGAGAGGGAGAAAGCCACGAAGACCAGGGCGATGACGTCGAGGAAGCGTATAAGAACTTCTTTAGCTTGGTAAAAAGCACGTCGCAAGTTGAGGAGCTGACCCCCGAACTGATACGCACGTTCATCCAGAGAATTGAGATTGAGCCGAGAGTTTTGCCGCCGGGGTATCAGATTGCGATGCCGAGCGTCCCTTGCACGCAGACAATCACCATTTATTATAGATTTATAGGAAACTGTGATTTTTCGACCGCTAATTTGTGCGAAATCACCAACGACTAAATGTAATTCGACATCCATTGACCTTGATGTGAAACATCATCTAAAAGAAAGGCACTCTTTTGCATTATATTGTATGAGCCAAAGGCTCTTTTTTTTATGCAAAAATTTACAAAAAAGAGGGCATTTTTATCCCCCGCTTTTGAGAACTTGGCTTAAATACTGGGGATTGAGGGTAATTTGGGATGGACTATAGGAGAGGATAGTCAACTCGGTCGGAACGGAGACCTTAAACCCGTTTCCAACGGGTTTGCGATGAAGCGAATGACGGGGTCGGTATCCGCACGGGCGCAGAGCTTTGTATAGGGTTAGAGAGTATCCGCAGACCGACTTAGGCGAAAGCCGAAAGAAAACTTTCAAAGTGCCATTTTAAAAAGTGCCGGTGGTGGCGAATCTCCCCTCCTGCCGTGTCATCACCTCCCACACGGTTGCCACCACTTGCACCCTTTCACTTTAGCACGCTAAAGTGGCACGACTCAAAAATTTACAAAAAATGACCCTTTTTTATCCCCACCATTTCGCAACTTGGCTTATTTGCTGGGGTTTGATGGTTATTCGGGATGGACTATAGGAAGAGTAGTCACGAATTGACAATATTTGACATTAGTCGGGTCTCGGTGTTATCGGGATCGCGTCAAGGGAAGAGGGAAAGAAATTTTGATTGGGCGAATCAAAATTTCTTTGAAAGCGGCAAGCCGCATGGAATTCGTGCTAATCAAAAATAAAATTTAAGGGAGTGATAAGTATAATTCAAATCACAAAAGAGGAAAGCTTGAAAATGAGGGAACGCTTTCCGAAAGTATCAATTACGATTACAAGCAGACAGACGAGTCACAAAAAGTATTATATGGAGGAAGCGTCCGTCTATGTCAAGTATCTGAATAAAATGCGTGAAGAGGAGATGAAGACGTGGACGAAGAAATAAGACGCTACCCCGGTGAAGAAGAAAACCAGTTTATTTTTCGCGTATGCCAACATAAAGATGCAATCGGTTCGTGGCAAGACGTAGCCGACCTGCTGAACAACGAACTCGGACACAATTATTCCGAAAGCACATACCGCAAGAAATTCGAGGCGTTTGAAATTATGTATAACGCAAACATCAACAAGCTGGCGAATACCGACGCCGTCGACAAACTTCGCCAACTGAAAGAAGAAATCAAAGAGGAGCGTTACAAACTCCAAGCGCTGAACCTTGCCAACAACAGAAACCTTCGCCAGAAAAGCAGAATAGACCTTTTCTGCGAACAGGTAGGAGACAGACTCGAGGCGATACCGTTCGAACCGCTGTTAGAGGAAATCCCCGCGGCGAAGAAAATGGATGACGAGTGGGTTCTCACGATTGCCGATATTCATTACGGCGCGAAGTTCCAGACTGCGACAAACGAGTATTCAAGAGAGGAAGCAAGAAGACGTTTTTCTACTCTTCTCGGTAGAGTGACACAGTATGCGCTCGAGCAAGACATCCGCGAGATGAACGTGGTATGTCTCGGTGATACCATACAGGGACTGCTCCGCTACACAGACCTCAAGCTCAACGAGGCTCCCGTGGTCGATTGCACGGTTGAGGTCGGCGGACTCATAGCGGGGTTCCTTGACGGACTCTCAAAGGTGTGCCGCGTCAACTACTATCACGTGCCGACGGCGAACCATTCTCAGACGCGCCCTCTCGGAAGCAAGGCTTCGGAGATCGCGACGGAAGACTTGGAGAAAGTCGTTGTTGCTATAATCACGTCCGCACTTAGAGATAACGGTAGAGTTACCGTAAGTTCTAATTCGGGCAACGATAGAATCGCGTTCAAAGTTGCAAATTTCAATTGTGTGGCAACACACGGACATACAATCAAGAGTGTCAGAAAAGCCATAAAGGACATATCGACGAAAGACAGAATGTTCTACGACTATATGTTTGTAGGGCACTACCACGACGGCGGAGAGATTGCCGCCGGTGAAGACGAAAGTCATAATGTCGAAGTTCTTGTTTGTCCGAGCATAGTCGGAACAGACCCTTATGCAGATTCTCTGCTCCTCGGGTCAAAGGCGGCTGCGAAGCTGTTCAGGTTTGACAAAGAGTTCGGACACGTTGGCGACGAATTATTTATACTCAATTAAGGAGGATATTAAGGTGATTAAGGCTGATTTAGTCGCTCGCATTGCGGACGAGTGCGGAACCACACAGGTTGCCGCTGAAAAATGGGTAAACGCCATTTTCAACATTGTGGGCGAAGTATTAGCAGAAGGGCAAGACATAGTCATTGTTGGTTTCGGAAAGTTCCGTATCCTTCCGACGCCGGAAAAGAAAAGTAAGAACCCGATAACCGGAGAAATGGTTGTAACGCCTGCGGGGTATCGAGTAAAGTTCGTACCGGCGGACAGGATAAAGAAAGGATTGAACCACATCGGCTTTGTCTCATTTGACTGATGCAGAAAGTTAAACCGATAACGCCCGAAGACCTTGAGGGCATAAACGACTTCAACCGATTTATAATGGAGGACTTCCTGACGAACTCAACGGAACTCTCCCCGAAATCGTTGAAAGTGTATAGGTCAAATTTACAAATCTGGTTCTGGTGGGTCAAGAATAATCTTGGCAACAAGTCAGAATTGGATATCAAGCCTCTTGACTACAAGAGGTACCAGAACTGGCTGGTGAATAGGGATTGTTCGAGTTCGGACGTTAATATCAAGCGTGCTACGATAAGCTCTTTAAACAAGTATATCGAAGTCTATTACGCTGATGATTACCCTATGTTTCATAATTTCATAAACGCCAGTATTCCGCGCCCTGCAAAGAACGTGGTGCACGAAAAGAAGCCGCTTAAGAAAGAAGAATTCAAGCATCTTGTTGATGAACTGACTCGGCTTGAGAAGTGGCAACAGCTCGCCTACCTACTGTTTACGTTTGACACAGGGTGTCGGAGGGCGGAAAGCAGACAGCTTTTGAAAGAGGTCGTAACCTATGCTCCCATAGAAAAGGTTAAGGTTACGCAGGACGAAAACGGCAACGACGTCGTTCATCGCGTTGTGATGTATTCAACGCATCCGATACGGTGCAAAGGCAGAGGTGCTGCGGGTAAGGTCAGACGTCTCACGTTTGGCGAAGACGCTATGCAGGCTATTAAGAAATGGCTTGAAGCGAGAGGTAAAGACGACTGCCCGTATGTGTTTGTTTCAAACGTCAACGGCAAAATGCAGCAAGTCAGCGATACGTGTTTTAATGGATGGTGTAAGGGTTTTGCAAAAATCGTCGGTCGTGAATTTCACCCGCACAACATTAGACACACGAGAGCGACAATGGCAGCCGTTGAGGAAGGCATAGACGCGAAGGTCGTTCAGAAGCTGCTCGGTCATGAAAGCGTGACAACCACGGAAACCTCATATATCGTCCGCGAAGAGTCGGAAGACTTAGACGATTTGTTTGAATAAGGAGGTGACTGCATGGCTGGAGCGCGTATGCCGAAAGACCTTCCGAGAGTTACGCCTGTAACGACAACTGCGGCTTACGCTTGCAGTTGTTGCGGCAAGACCTTCGTGAAACAAAACGGCAATTTTATGCAAACGAACAGTCCGCTGTTCGCTAATAACGCAGGGTATCTTACGTTCTGTAAGACGTGCTGCGAAAAACACTACGACAAAATGTTCGCTCTTTACGGCAACGAACCGGCGAAAGCGATCCATGAGTGTTGCAGGACGTTCGGGTGGTATTGGAATGAAGGCATTTACGATGCGTCCAAGAAACTGCTCGATACGTATACCTCTTTGGTTGCATACTACATAACGGTAGGGGGTAAGAGCGGAGCGCCCGCGGGATACACTTACGAAAACAGATTACAGGAAGACGTGCTGCGTGTCGAAAACGGCGAGATTGACGAAACAACAGAAGTCCGCACGGCGACAACCCGACAAATCAAAGTGTGGGGCAAGTCGTTTGAAACGGAAGAATACGCAATACTTGACAACTATTACGACGACCTGACGGCGGAATTCAAGTCGTCAAGTCCCGTCCAAGAAAAGTTGTTGAGAGACCTTTGCGTGCAGCGACTGTTGCAGGATAAGGCAATCAGGCGTGGCGATATTGACGCCTACGAGAAAGCCTCAAAGCTCTATCATTCTACGCTCAAAGCGGGCGATCTTGAAGTTAAGAGCAAGGAAGAAGATCTTAACGACCCCAATGCGAGTTACGGTCACACCCTCGCTATGATTGAGAACTTCACGCCCGGCGAATACTACAAAGACAAGAAACTGTTCCTTGATTTCGACAAAATCAAAGAATACTTCGAGCGCTTTATTTTGAGACCTATGAAAAACTTTATCACAGGCTCAAACGACAGAGACCCCGAATATACTGTTCAGGTTGGCGATATTGATGCTGACGCTGAACTCGAAGAGGAGTCCGAAGATGAAGATTGAGATTTCGCAGTACGGCGACGAGAAACAAAACACACTCGCGTCGCGTTTTCCGAAAGGCACGTGGCTCAGTGACCAAGACCATGTCAACCATTTTCTTTTGTGGAACACGTTTTTCAGACGCAACCCGCATCGGTTCGTTGAGACATATCTGAACATCACATTGTATTGGTATCAGTCGATAACCTTGTATTTGATGTTCGTATGTACCATTGTGGTGATAGTTGCTGCTCGTGCGGCTGCAAAGTCTTTTATTATCGCAGTATATGCTGTTTCCAAAGCTATTCTGTATCCAAACAGCAAAATTGTATTAACGGCAAACACTCGCGGAGAGTCGGCGCTAATTGTGTCGGACAAGATACTAAACGAACTGTGCAATATGTCCCCCAACTTACGACGGGAGATCTTGAGTTGGCACGTTAACAAGTCAGAAGTTATTGTCAAGTTCCGTAGCGGTTCAACGATTGAAACCGTTACCTGTAACGAACAGGCTCGCGGTCACAGAAGTACGGTTAACGTAGGAGAAGAGGCGCGTAAGATCAACAAGAAACGTATGGACTCTATCATCTCGCCGTTCAGAATTGTAAGACAGGCTCCGTATATCAAACTGCCCGAATACAGCGGCGAAGAGTTTTTGGAAGATCCGTGCGAAATACTGTTGTCCTCGTCGGACGAAGAACGCAACTGGCTTGTGAGGGCGGCGTATAGCGCATATAACTCAATGATGCGCAACGGCACGGCTATGTTCATAGCTTTCGACTATTCAATTTCATATAAACACGGCATACGCAAGCGAAAGCAATTACTTGAGGACATCTCAAAGATTGACCCGCTGACGTGGTTTGTGGAATACGAGAACGGTGTTCTACGCAGCAATGCGGCATCGTTCTTTTCTTATGATGTTGTAAAGGCTTGCCAAGTATCGAAGTTGCCATTCTACCCGAGAAAACTCGAAGACGTGTTGTCCCACGTCAGAAATAAATATGCCATACCGAAGATGCCAGGGGAAGTTCGGTTGGTGGCGTGCGATATCGCTGTCGTTGACCGAGCCGGAAACGACAATTCGGCGTTTTCGTGCTTACGGTTATTCCCCGAAAAAGATGTTCACGACTTACCCATATTCAAAGTTCAAATGCCTTATCTCGAAGGAATGAGAGGCAGCGAGTTAAGAAAACAAGCTATTCGTATTCGTCAGCTTTACGACGACTTTGAAGCAGATTATATCGTACTTGATGTGCGAAATAGCGGCGCGGGAGTGTATGACCAGTTAGCACGAGTGTTATATGACGACGAGCGCGGCAAGGAGTATCGCCCGTTTAAGGCTATGAACGACGAGGACTACGCTAAACGTATTAACTCGCCTTCAGCTGAACCCAAAATATTTGTTATAAGTGCGTCTGCAAGATTGAATAGCGATATGGCAAATAACCTCAGGGCGATGATGATTAACCACGAACTCGAGCTTTTAGTGGCTAAGGATGAAGGCTTCGCCGAACTTCGAGCGACAACGCCCGAGTATGTGAAGACAATCAACCCTGAGGTAATGCTCTGGTATGAAAAACCGTATCTTGAAACAATGCTTTTCGTAAATGAAACGGTAAGTTTAAAGTACGAGAAGAAAGAAAACACCGGTCTAATCAAAATATTTGAAACTGGAGAGGATGTAAAAGACCGTTATTCAAGCGTCACAATGGGTTGCTGGTTTGCTTCTCTGCTCGCCCGTGACCTATTAACCGAAGACGAAGAAGAGCCTCTCCAGATACAAATGTCACGGTCTCATGTGACAGCCCTATAAAATTTTAAAGAAAGGAGAATGGAATGCCTGAAATTGAGGCTAAGCCCGAAGAAAAATTTGACGTTTACGTTAACCATTCCGTTGCAGCGGACGGAACGGAAGTAATAACCAGCACCATGTCGATTGACGAAATGGTAAGCGAGCTTGAAAAGGCGGACTACGAGTTCTTAACATCGTACCGTACAAAATCAAACAAACAGTTGTGGTCGGTCTTTGCAAACGAAGACACTAAAACCGCAAACACGCTGACACTTGCAGAAGTCGACAATCTTGCGCAGGGTATCCACGCCGATAAGGATAAGCTCTTAAACGCGAACCGCATAATACTCAAATATGTGGATTCGGACGGCGCAATGGGATACGCATACAGTGTTCTGCGGGCAAACATTCCCGTAAAATATAAACTCACGTTCGGTGCGCTGACCGAAGACGAAGATGAGAAAAGCAAGATTGATGAAGTATCGCAGATAATTGCGGACTTCAACGATACCATAAAAATCGAGACGTTTATACGCGATGTTGTAATGAAGGCATACCTTGAGGGTAACGCTCCCGTTTCAATGCGTATGGACGGTGATGCGGTTGTAGTCGACCTTTATCCTCTGAATCTGGCTTATCCGTCAGAGTATCTCATAAATGGAGACAGGGTCATAGAGTTTGACGTTGATAAACTGAAAACCGCGTTATCAAAAGAATATAAAAAGACGCGCACGAAGAAAGCCGTTTACTTCGAAAAGGTAGCGGACGAAATCAAAGCCGACTACCCGAAGGTTGTGTACGATGCGTATATGGACGGCACGAAATACGTCAGACTGAGCGTTGACACGGCAGACTGTGTTACGGTCAACTCAATGAGCAAGAGATTCGGCGTGTCGCCGTTCTTCCGCTCTCTGAAACCTCTCGTTGTTCTTAATAACATCGAGGAAGCAGACGTTGCAGATAGTAAAGCTCGCGCAAAGAAAATCATTTTCCAGAAGCTCCGTAAAGAACTTATGGGAGAAAATTTTAATAAGCGCGGTATAATCGAAGCCGACTATGTTCACGGCGAGCTTACAAACGCGCTGAAGACATCTCTTTGCGCATATACTGCTCCGCCCTATGTTGAGAGTCTTGAATTCGTAACATCGAAAGCAACGAACGAAGACGCCGCAAAGCAGCTTTCTCAATACAGATCTATGTATTTGCAGTCGCTTGGTATATACTTCCTCGACACCGAGGCAAGTAACTACGCGGGCGTTAACGTATCAGTAACGCAAATCATAAGAAATGTCAATGCTATTGTTGACGACACCGAGCGCGTTATAAACAAACTTTACAGAACCTACTTGAAATACAGAGGTATCGACATCAAGTATGCGCCTGAAATTGTTATAGACGACGCCGAGACTATGGAGCCGAATCTCCGCCTTGAACTGGCGAAGTTTGCTTACGGAACTCTCAACGCTTCACGCGAGACGTCGTTTGGACTTGTAGGACTTGACCTGCAAGACGAAATATCGAAGCGCAGACTCGAAAACAAGAACGGACTTGACGAAGTGTTCAAGCCCAGAGCCACGTCGTACAACACCGACCCGACAGAAGAAAACGAGGGCGGTGCTCCTCAGTCAAACGAGGACAAAGACAAACAGCAGTACGATCGTGACCGTAATAAATCGCTATAAGGTTAATCCTTATATATAACATCACGGAAGAAAGGAGGATGTATGGAGAAAGAAAGATTATATCTTACAAGCTCTGTTGTAGAACTGTCAGACGAAGAAGACAAGCCTTATATAACACTCACCAACAGATTGTGTTGGTATGGCGAACCGAACCTCAACGATGTCGAATTACCCGTTGAAGGCGCCGAAGAAAAAGCCCAGACGCTTCTTGATATGCCTGTTCAGGCTAAGTATAAAAAGATAGCGAACAAAGACGACCTCGGCGGGCACGAAGTTTATCGTGACCCTGTTACCGGCGAGGTTAAATTCGGGACAATGAGTGTGGGAACTCACGTTGCCGTCGAAGTCAAAGACGACACTGTAAATGTTTACGGCGAAGAAAAGACGCTGCCGTGCCTATTTGCCACTTCTAAAGTATGGAAGCGTTATCAGAATGTAGTCTCTGCTATAAAACGACTGTTTTCTGAAAACAAACTGCATAGTTCTTGGGAGATTGAGTACAACGACGCAGAAATCAAAGGCGGCGTAAAAGAACTCAAGAACTATTGGTTCATCGGGAACTGTATGCTGGGTTCTACAACCACTCCTGCGTATCCGTGTGCAGACACACTGGCAGTCGCGTCCGTCGAAAACGAGGACAGCTTATATGAAGCTGCAACTCTTGACGCGACGGAAGACAAGGAGGAACAATTGAAAGACGAACAGGATAAAGTTCTTGAACCTGTTGCAGAGCCGACTCCCGATGTATCCGAGCAGAACCCCGAGCCCGTAGAGCCTGAGACCGAACCGGTTGTAGAGCCTGCGGCTGAGGGCGAGCCCGCTGCGGAGCCGGAGAAAGAGCAGGCGTCTCTCACGACTGAAGACATTTATCGTCATCTGAATAGAGCACTTGACGAGATGTTCCCGAATGACTGGATTTACGTCATGTATATTCTACCCGAGGAACACGCTGCGCTGTGCCACAGATGCGGAGCCGACGAACTCACATTCCTTCTCGTAAATTACGAGGTGGTCGACGATGAAGTTCGTATAGTCGGCGAGGTCGAGGAAGTTAAAATCGCTGTTTCGATAAGCGAGATAAATTCCGAACTCAGCAAGCGCGATGCCGCTATAGCTGAGGCTTCTGTCAAGATTCAGAACCTTGAGTCTGAGCTTGAGACGCTTAAGCCTTACAAAGAAGAGGCTGACAGGATAGCCGCTGAAAAAGCAGAGGCTGAACTTGCGGAAAAACGCAAAGAGCTTGCCGAATACGCTACGAGAAGCAACCTTATAACGGACGCAGAGGTAGCAGAGGGCGGCGCTCTGTATGATAGTATCAAAGCTCTCGACAAGAGTGCTATTGATGCCGAGATTGCCCAGCGCTATATGTCGGGTATCAAACCCGCTGTTGCTGAGCAGGTCAAAGAGAAACACGCCACACGCGATGTGGCGAGCATCGACGACGGCGAAAATATAAACGCCGTAATGATTTACATCAACAAATAAAGCAAAGGAGATAACATAATGCTTAGAGATTTAATAGTCAACGGTCAGGACGCCGCGATAGCCGATTTCGGTATTGGCACTGCTGCGGCGACGGGCATGGGTGTTGTAGTCGACAGCGAAGCGACCAAGACGGTCAAACTTCCTGCTGCCGAGACTGCGACGGATGTATTTGTGCTTCAGAAGGCACATGTTCTCACGGGTATAAACTGTGCAAAAGAAATCGTATCTGATTACGACACTGAGTACAACACGTTCGCTGCTGGCGACAAAGTTGTTCTCAACAAGTACGACATAGGCGAATACTTCGGCACGGACGCTTTCGCTTCCGGTCTGCTTGCAACGGATGCTGGCAAGAAACTGTCTGTCGGCACGGACGGCAAATGGAAGGTTGCGACCGCCTCGACCGTAACGTCCAAGTATGTATTCTGCGGCTTCATCATGGACAATGGTCACAAGCTCGCGAAAATCAAAGTCGTTGAAGACACGACTGCGAATGCGTAATCAGGAAAGAAAGGAGATATACAACAATGACGAATACTGAACTTGCCGAAGTCATCCGCAATGCAGATATGTATGAAATAGCCTGCAAGACGGTTCACGACATAGCTCTCGACGAAAACGAGAAAGAAGTAGTTGCCAGCCTTGACGAACATTTCAGAAATGTCGGTAAGACGGGCAAAGACAGCGACAAGGAAATAGCCGCGTTCATTCAGCGCGTTGTCACCGAGGAGCTTTACAACGCTCCCGAGGAAGTTCTTGACGCTATATTCGACCGCAACACCATCGGCGAATTTGACGCCTTTGAGGGCGTTTCCGCCGCGGAAAATGGTCTTATACCCCACGAAGCTGCGAAGGGCGGCAGCGTAGAGCGTTCTTTCATAGACGTTTCTATAATCGCCCCGAAATTCCGTAACCTTCAGATAGACACGGAAATCACGTACAAAGACCTCGCGAAAAACGGCTGGAAGTCCGTTGCGAGAATAACCGAGTATGCTGTTCAGGCTCTGAAGAACAAGATGTTCGCCGCGATCCTTGGCGACATCGACGCTGGCATCCTCTACGGTGCTGACAACTACATAGCTGCGGGCGGCGCTGCTGTAACGCAGGCTGCTGCTGACGCTCTTGCTGTTTATGTAAACGACAGAGCGGAGATAGGCGACGGTCTTATCATAGGTAAGAGCGCTTATATCCAGCAGATGAGCAAACTCACGGGCTTTGCGTCCGACAGCATGAAGGACGAAGTTCACAACTACGGTTTCCTCGGCAAATACGACGGCATCCCGATGCGTCCGATTTCTTCCGCGAAGAAACTCGGCGACGGCACCGCGCTTGTTCCCGACCAGAGAGTATTCGGCTTCGCTGGCAAGATAGGCGAGCTCGATATGCAGGGCGAGGTCAAGGTGTACCAGGATGAGAACAACTCGAAAGAGACTGTTAACATCTACATCAAAGACTTCACGTTCGGCTATGCTCTTTACAAGACCGCTTTCGCGGACATCGCAAAGATAGTCCTCTCGTAAGTGAAATAGGAAGGCGCAGGGGCAACTCTGCGCCTTTACTTATATTATGGAACGATTCAATTGCTATTCGCAACGGTTGTTCCGTGCTTTGATTGATAACGGTTTTACACCATTGTATTTGAAGCCAATTGACGAGAATACGATATGCGTGGTTTTTGAAAAGACGGAAACACTCGTTGCCTTTGTTAAAAATACCTATCAAACCGTTAGAGATAAATACTGATTAAGGAGATTTTAAGGCAATGCTTGACAAAAGCAAAAATTATCTGGTCTTGAATTACAGTTCAAGCCCTGTGTGTTTTAACACACGATATGAATCCATACTCATCCCCGGCGGAACCAAAGACGCTCCTGCTTCTCTGCCTCTGTCCGTGGATGAAATAGTACAGGCGAACACCGGCACTCCGCTCTTTAAGTGCGGTCTTCTTTTCTTTGAGCCTGAATATGCCGAAGAACTGTACGACGCTTGCAGAATAAAGAACTGGAAGGACATATTGACCGACGAGCAGATTGAAAACATACTGCTTCACCCCACGATAGAAGGTCTGGAGAAGATTATAAACATCGAGACAGAAATCTATTTCGAGAGATGCTACGGCATTTATATCGGTCTGTTGAACGCCAACTATCCGATAACTGCAAACGTGTCGAAAGTTATGAGAGCGCGTCGCTCTGAATTCAGACGCAATAAGACAAAGAGCGAAATTCAGCTCGTGGCGAAAGATGTCGCTTCACCCATAACACAGGAAGAGTATGAGGCTACCAAGTCCGAAATAAACGAACTTAAGGCGGCAATGGAAGCGATGATGAAACAGAATGCCGAGCTTATGAAGGCTCTGTCAGAAAAGAAAACCGAAGCAAAGAAAGAGGAGACCGCTGCGAAGCCTCGTAAGACGACTAAAACGAAAGAGGTTTAAGAATGCCCGGAACTCCGTTTGCTTCGCTTATAACGTCCTTTTTGCATAAAGTTGAAAAGGACAAACAGTATTTCAAATACTTTGAGCTTACCGATGCCGAGGCAATGGAGCTTGCACGGCAGAGGGCGGGATACTTCTTGGACGAAGCGATAGGAGAACTCATCGTAAGAGCAACTCCTTCCGTGGACTTCACGGACATTGACCCCGTAGCTCAATGCTTTAACTTCGAACTCACCCCCATAGAAAAACATATCATACCGTGGCTTATGTATGAAATTTACGTCGAAAGGGATCTGGCTTACCTCAAGTCCAAGGAAGTCAACTTTGTTGACAAGAACCTCAAGACGTATGACCCGAGTAACGCAAGACAGAGTTATGTAACTCTGCTTAATACTGTAATCGCCAAGACGGACGAGTATATTGACATCTATCGCAACTCTGACAGAGCGTCGGGTGCATACTTGCCGATAGACTTCTCTGGAAACGATGCGGAGGAATAAATGGCGTTAGATGGTATAGCATACTATAAAGCCATACAAGGCTCATTAGGGGTGGATTCTCTCGTTCAGAACGAGATACGCTCGTCGCAGGCGTGGATGCGCGACGAGCTTGTTCAGTCGTTAAACTACGACGAATTGACCGCAACGCGTAACGGCATCCAGCAAGGCTTTCTCGTAACTACTACTGAATATGGGTTTCAGGCTCAGGTCAGAGCGCTTCCCGGAGACGAATTGTATATCGGTGATATAATCGGTTTCCGTGGCGAGTATTGGATTGTCACGGACTTAACGCCCGTCAACCCGTTCTACAGACTGGGCATTATGAAGCTTTGCAATTACGTATTGCGTTTCCAGAACTTCTCGCCGACTATCTATGAACGCCATGTATTTATTGACGGCGGTGCTTATGCAACCTACGTTAAAGGCGACACAAGGATTCAGTACGGCAACGAGAAGGCATCTATATATTTGCCTTATGACGACGCTACGAAGAAGTTGTTTATAGACAAACGAATCAGCGTTGGAACATTGTGGGATAAGACTAACAGGGCTATTCTGCAGTGCAACAAAATCATAGGTGTCGACTACAGAAGCGTCTCGCGTGGCGAGGGCGCTCACCTTATGCTTCTCCATATTGAACAGGATGCGTACTCTCCCGAAAAAGACAATATGGAACTTGACCTGTGCGACTATATTACTGTATCGTCGGACACTTCAACTGAAGGTGTCGACAACAAGAGTTGTCAAATAGCGGGTATCCCGCGCCTTATGACCGGCTTCAGCAGAACGCTGACCGCAAAATTCTTCCAAGCTGATGACTTGGTTGAAAACATTCAGGCTGTATGGTCTGTATCGGAACTGCCCGAGGGCATAACGTATCGCATAGAGGGCGACGGAATAATATTCCGCTGCGCCGACAAACCTGAACTCATAGGCGAGAGCTTCACCGTTGAACTAACTGACAGTCTGAATCAGTACGGCACATATACGGTCACAATGGAGGTGGTGTCATGAGCTTAAGAGATGCAACGTATATCGACGAACTTATAAACTTCAAAAACACGGCAGTCCGCAAACTTGGTAATTCTCAAGAAGTGGTGGGACTTATCTTGGACAACCCGAGCATCGACATGGAGAGCGACGAGGCTCTTTCCGTTGTAGGCAGAGACATACTCGACCACTCGTATTGTGATGATACACTCATTGACGTTCGGGCATTGATTTTTGTGGAAGCCGCGATAATAAAAAACGTAACCACACAAATGAGGCGGGATGAAATCGACGTTCACATTATTGTCGACAGACACTATATGACGCTCGACCCCTCAAGATACAAAGGCGTGCGCGGAAACAGGCGTGACAATCTTGCGCGTCAGGTCAACCAGTTGCTCCAAGAGAGCAACGAATACGGCATTGGCACGTTGACGCTTATAGATTGCGAGCCGTTCGTTGTTCCGAAAGGTTATTCAGGTTTACTCCTAAGATACAGGACGGCTGACTTTGACACTTGATTACATTGATTTACTTTCTCCCAACCCGCTCGTAGTGGAGGGTGTCGGCAGAATCCGAAAGGTTAAACTGGAAGAACTCCAGAACGACGGCGAACATATCGGTCTGCCGTTTTACATATCCTTCATATATATATTGGGTGCAAACAAAAAAACCGCAAAAGAAATCCTGAAAACCTTAGGCGATTATTCGGACGCGCTTATTGAAAAGATATCATCACAAACTGATGTCTATGATATGCTGATGATGTCTACCACGACGATTAGGGCAATGCTTGATGCTCTGTCGTTTTTTATTTGTGAGGACATCAAGTTTGACCCCAGTTCCAACACTTTCATAGTGTATAAAACGAAAGAGGGTCAAATAGAACAGGTCGGCATTGTCGACAAAAACAACTTTGCAGACGTTCGTGACGTCATTCTCGAGAGCAACTGCTTGTCATACAACGCTAAAGCCGATGTAGAGGCAGTCTCGGACGACAACGAACTCTTGAAGAAGTGGAAAGAGGCGGAGGCGATGAATCAGGATCTGCAGCAGAAGACGGATACGGAAGACGCTGCGTTCGGAAACGTCATCTCAAAACTTTGCGCCTCTAACGTCGGCATAAACTTTGAGAATGTGTGGAATCTCACGGTTTATCAAGCAATCGACCAACTGCAACAGTTGGGTTATCTCCGTAATGTAGAGCTGGCTGAAAGGTCGTTCTCGATTTACGGAGGCGAACATTATGATGCCAACGAGTGGTTACATTCCATTCAGGCGAAATCACACAGAAAGGATAACTAACATGTCACGTACAGCAAGCAAGAAAATTGCTAATAGGTATGGTCTTGATACCAAGATTTACGAGTACACTGGTCTGACTCCGAGCGGTTCTCCCCTGCTTACTGTTGACTTTGCAAATATAACGGACATAGAGCTTACCTCTGACGTTATATGGGCAACGGGCAACAGAAACCACGACCCGCAGGTTCCGTTTGATGAGCCGTATCAGGGTTCTTTCACGCTCCAGACGCAGTGCGTACCGCTCCAGCTTATCGCTCTTATCACGAACGACACGACGGTTAATACCGATACGGGCACAGTTCATTTCAAGAACGACGTAAACGGCACGGCTTCTCCGAAGTTCTACGTTCTCGTATCTGACACGGTATGGAAGGACGACAACGGCGCTATACTCAACGAAACGATGACCGCTTTCAAAGTGCGTCCGAGAAAGAACTATTCAGCGTCTTACTCGGGAACAGGCGACCCTCAGTCTGTTTCAATTGTTTTCGATATGGTCGGCGACCCCGCTGGCAATGTTCTCGACCTTACGAGAGCGGAGCCCAGCACCTAATCGAGGAGTTATGGCGGGAGTTGCGAAATATCAGCTCCCGCTTTTTTACTATTATGAAACTTTTATCGTTTGACCAGTCAACGAGACTGACTGCATACGCCGTATTTGAAGACGGTGAACTCAAAAGACACGATTTAATCAAGATAAAAACGAAAGACGCAGACAAGCGCTTTGTAGAAATGTGCTCTGCCGTATTTAAAGTAATCTCAGAGGTAACGCCTGATGTGGTAGTTTGTGAGAACGTAAGTTTACAGACAAACGCAGCGGTGCTCACTTCTCTGGCGAGATTACTTGGAGCGATTGTAGGCTGGTGTATATTCGACAACATAGTATATGACACGTACTACGCGTCACAGTGGAGGAGAATTCTCGGATTCACAAGCGATAAAAATTGCGATTCCGATGAAAACAGCCCGAAAAAAAAGTGCGACAGAACATACTACAAAGAAAAGGCTATTGCGTTTATCAAAGACAAGTTTGGTATTGATGAGGGTGACGACGTCGCAGAGGCGATTTGTATCGGACTTGCATACTTAAAAGATAAGGGAGATAAGGATAATGGCAAAGAAAAAGAGTAATGATACGGTTGGCGTAACCGCGGTTAAAGACTTTCTCAAAAGAGAGAAAACAAAAGAAGTAGAAAGAAACATTCGCTTAAACGGAAGCAAAGAACGCGAGCTGACGATAAAGATAAAGACGGAAATTCCGTTCTCGGAGATATGCAGAATAGGGCTTGACGCTTGCGATCGCGCAGAGGAAGCAAAGCTTACCCAGAACGACGGCTCACCTGTGCGGAAAGTCAGCATTGACGATTATATGCTTTGGTACACAATCATAGCGAATTTCACAAATATAAAAATAGACGGACTCGACGTAGATTCAATATGGGAGCTGATAAATTTTACAGACATTAAGTCTGTGCTCAGAGCAACAATTAACAACAGGGTTCTCGAAGACCTCATAGCGTTCTTTGAAGACACGATGCGCAAGCACGCCGAAGACGACACCTGGAAAAACATAGGCACGAAGCTGAGCAATTTATTAGACAAAGTGGGAAAGTCCGTAGATGAAACTCTCGCGCCTGAAATAAATCAGGTTATAAAGAATTTAGAGCGCGTCGCCAACCTCCACGATGAGAAAATTATAGAGGCGGTATTTGACAATGGCACTAACGGAGCGAGACATAATGCAGCTTCTGAGGGAGTACAGTCGAACTCCTGAAGGTAAAAAGCTTATAGCAGACCACGGCTATGGTTCCGGCGAAGAAGTCGACAGAACTTGGCTCAAAGAACTTGCCGAAGAACTGCGTTCAGATATCAACGAGGCATTCAAAAGTGTGACCACGTCTCACGCCTATCTTACCGAAAACTTGAATTTGATAAGAATCACATCAAGGGTTGTCGGTAAAAAAGGCGCAGTTTTTACGTTGGTCTTCCCGCCTGAAGTTCTTGGACGCTTGTCCTTAGAAGGAGAAAAGAAGGTAGGCAATCACAAATATCAAGCGTATTACACGGGTAGCGTATACCACCGTGAACACGCTGCTTATTTTGACGGTCTTGACGACAGATATGGTGTTTATGACATTATAGGTTTGTTTACACACGGTTACAAAATAAGCGAAAACGCGGTTGTTCCCAAAGGACATTGGCTTTATGCAGACGCCAGTGGAGAGATTATGGGCGAGGCTCGTATATCTTCTTCTAACAATAAAGTTAAAGCCAGAGAGTCATTGGGACAAAGCAACTTCATTCAGGTAACTATAAACAAATTTGTCCAGAGACACCGCAACGAGTTCCCCGACCTAAGGGTTGAATATCCTGCTTGGTGGGGAGGAACGAAGTAACGGAGAGAAGATATGGCAAAAACTCTTGACATTCTGTTTGGCGTCAAAGGCGGGAGCAGCATCAGCGAAGGGTCTGGTAAAATCATTTACGACCAGCTTAAAGGCATTGCAAACGAAATCGCCAGCGGAAATAATAAAGATATTTTAATACTTGGGCTAAACAAGTCTGTGACCAAAGACTTAATCACAAAGCAGCTCAACGATATAATAGGGCAAATAAAGACTAATGCCCTCAACATTGATTTAACCATAAACGGCAAAAAGTGGGACGGGTCGGGTAATGGTGGTAGTGGCGGTGGCAGTAAATACGACGCCACGAGAATGGTCAACGCTCTTACGAGACAAATGTCGGGATTTACGGCTCAAGGGAAACTGCCCGAAGGTTCCGATATGCGCAAATCGTATGAGCAGCTGTTAAAAGAATTGCAGGCTCCAAATGCCGACCTCAAACAGCTTTCTGAGCGTTGGAAAGACCTCAATCAGCAGATGAGGAACTTTGGCACGGAGTCTAATGCGGCAGTCAAACAGGCGAACTTATTGAGAAACGTGACCGACTATCTCAAAGATTACGGTGACGCGCTCAAGACTGCCGACCCCGATGTCTACAAAAAGATATCCGACCTTGCGGACAAGCTTGGTTCCGGCGCGTTCAATCCTGAAGAACTCAAAAAGTTCATTGTAGAGTTTAAAAATCTCACGTCCGAAGCTAACAATGAAGCACCGAAAATCATACAGTTTCTCGGGACTTTGAGCGAGAGAATCAAGCATTTTGCAATTACTCTTGCGCTCGCTGCGTTGAGAAAAGCAATACACGAGGTTTACACCAACGTCGTGCAGCTCGACAAAGCCGTGACCGACTTGCAGATCGCCTCGGGCAAAACCAGAGACGAAGTCAAGGGCATGGTCAAAGAATACTCGCAGCTTGCACAGGAACTCGGCACAACGACAACCGTTGTCGCGCAGGGCGCCGACACTTGGTTGAGGCAGGGCTACGCTGCGGCAGAAGCAACCGAATTGCTTGCCGACAGCACGAAGCTTGCAGTCCTCGGTCAGATGGACGCGAAGGAAGCCTCCACCGCACTTACGAGCGCGATGAAGGGTTATAAAAAAGAAGTCAGCGAGGCTATCGGAATCGTTGACAAATTCACGGCGGTTGATATGCAAGCCGCCGCAAGCGCAGGCGACATCGCAACCGCTATGGCTGAAACAGCCGTCAGCGCGAATAATACCGGCGTTTCAATGGACAAACTTATCGGTTATCTTACTGTCGTAAAGGAAGTTACGCAGGACGGAGCCGAGAGCGTGGGTACATTCTATAAAACCCTGTTTGCACGTATGGGTAACATCAAAGCGGGAAAGTATGTATCCGACGAAGGCGAGGACTTAAACGATACAGAGAAAGTCCTCAAGAAGAACGGAATACTTCTTCGCGATTCGACAAACGAATTTCGCAACTTTGGCAGTGTTCTTGACGAGGTTGCTTCCAAATGGCAGAACTTCGACAGCGTAACACAGCACGCAATCGCCACCGCGTTTGCGGGTACAAGGCAGCAGGAAAAGTTCTTCGTTCTTATGGAGAATTACGGCACCGCACTTGAATATGAAGCGGTTGCGGCTGAGTCTGCGGGAACTGCAAACAAGAAATACACCGAGGCGTATCTTGACAGCATAGAAGCAAGAAAGAACGCTATGACTGCGGCATACGAAAGTCTGTCGCAAACGATTTTGAATAGCGAAGCGATAAAGACGGCATACGAGTGGATAACAGTGATTATCAACGCGCTTGATTATTTGCTAAACGACCAGTTGGGCGGTGCGCTTGTACGTTCTACGGCGTTATTTGCACTGGTGTATAAGGGAATTCCGTTTCTTGTTTCTGGTTTGCAAAACATCAAACAAGCGATATCCGCGATTATACCCAATATACTAAGTATGACAACGGCAACAGATGGAGCGGCAGTTTCAGCAGCAGCTCTTTCGTCTGCGTGGCAGGGAGTATTTGCGATAGTCGGACTTGCTATAGCGCTTATAACCGCTATAACTGGGGCTATTAAACGCTATCAACAAGAGCAACACGATGCGAACCTCGCCGCTATAGAATCGTGGAAACAAGGCAAGGACAACGCAGACCAGCTTAGAAAGTTATATGACCAGTATAGAAAACTTCGTCCAGAAACGGCAGAATACAAATCTGTCGAAGAAAAACTGTTAGAATTACTTGGAGACAAGACCGAGGCACTTGAGGGGTTGACAAAGGGAACCGACGATTATCGCGAGGCAATCCTTAATTTAACCGAAGCCGAGCTCAATGAAGCGATGGTCAGAAGTGCGAATTCAGCAGAGGCAGCGACTAAGGAAGTTTCCAAGAGACACTATTTTGATTATGCGGGACTTGAGGAATATGGGGATGTTCAGCGCGACATGATGCTGCTTGGATATTCTGATAGCTCAGATCCGAACTCTACAAGAAGAGCTCTCTCTTCAATGTTCTCGTCAAGTGGCAAATCTGTTTTGCAATATAATCTTGACACTTTTAACGCGGTCAATAACGCAAAAGAACAATTGATTAAATCAGCCCGAGAAGACTTGCGCACGGGAAAAATCACTGTATCTGAATATAAGAACAGATTGCGGTCTCAACTGCTAAAAATGTTTGATACGTATTTAGCCGAGTCTCGCTCATCAATAGAAGACTTCTTTGAGAGCAATGTTGCAGAGTATGTGCAGTCTTTTCTGCTTGTTAACGACTTATCAGGACTGTATAACAAAGAGGATTTGGATGCTGCTAAGGAGTTTGTAAAAGACAATTTTTACGACTCATTTGACATAAAAGCTTCAGACTTTGTTACTACAATGTTAACCAGCGCTGTCGACAAGTGGTTTGAGGAAGCGGCGTCAAACAAGACTGAGTCTATTGCTGAAGTGTGGCAAACTCTGTCTGATACGCTTAATAGCGACGAACTCAAAAACGCCACATCAGCAGTTTCCGAGCTCTCGTCCGCCATTGAGGAAATGGATGGATCGGGCAGGATCTCTCTCGATACGGCTCAAAAACTTGCAGAACTTGGCGAGGAGTACGTTAACGCTATAACCGTGGAAAACGGAGCCTTGCGTGTAAACACCGACATATTGAGAAGTCTTACAATTAAAAAGTTGGAAGACGCTCGGGCGACCGCAATACAGAACAACGCTACTGCCGAAACAATTAAGTTGTACGATAAGCTGATTGCTGACGCAAAGAAACTGGGCTCTGGAGACTATCTCGATAGAGCGTTAAGCTTACGTGAATATAAAGACACGATACTCGAGTTTGCCGGTGGTGCCGACTATGACAACATAAGACTTGAAGACTATTATCGGAATATCGTCGATATTCGCAAGCAAATAGAATACTTGCGCAATAACGGAGCGGGTTATGACGACCCCGAGCTCATGGAAAAATATAAACAGTATATCGAGTATTCGGAAAAGTGGCTTGCACTGCAGAAGGAAATCATCGGCAATGACAACGATGCTTATAAAGAAAGCATAGAAAAACAAAACGAAGCTTTAGATAAACAGAAAGATTTGCTTGACGACATCCTCGACGCTCGCAAGAAGGCTTTGCAGTTAACAAAAGACGAGAACAGTTATCAGAAAGAACTCGCCTCTAAGCAGAAAAAGGTTGCGGACTTACAGACGCAGCTTATAACCGCTCGTCTCGACACGTCTGCATCCGGCAGAGCCCGCGTTCGTGCTCTTGAATCTGAGTTACAGAAAGCCCAAGAGGAGCTTGACGACTTCAATCTCGAACACGCGATTGATATCGTGAGCGATAAACTTGACGCCGAGAGAGAAGAAAACGAGTCAATATACCAAAGACAAAAGGCTAATAACGAAGCTCTGCTCAACGCATACATTACAGAGCATGAGGCGGAACTCAAAGACCTTAAGGACAAACTGCTCGAAGATTATGATATTGTTGGCACAGCTCTTGGCAATTTGGCGACCGAAGAAAACAATGTCGTCAGCGAGCTTCAAGGCATTGATGCAACAATACAGAAAATCGAGGAGAAAATCGGCAAAGACAACTTAGCATCTCAAGGAACAGAGCATTTCGTAACCGACTATTATTGGAACGGCAAGGGCGAAGATTACTGGAGGCGTAAGGAAGAACAAGTTTACGGCAAGATAGAGAAACATCACTCTGGCGGCATAGTAAGCGACCTCAAACTCAAGGACAACGAAACCTTCGCTAAGCTGATGAAGGGCGAATACGTTGCAACACCCGAACAGATGTCGCGTTTCTTAAACAGCACGCTTCCGAAAATGGCGTCTGTTAAGCCCGGAAACGAATTCTATGCTCCGCTCGTCTCGATTCAAGTCGATTCGGTCAACAACGAAACGATGCCGAAGCTCGAAGCTCTTGTCAAGAGGGCTGCGGACAAAATCAAATCCGATATCACCTCGGCATTTGATAAAACAGGTTACAGAGGCACGACCAAAAAGGTCTTATCATATTAACAAACAATGGAGCCGTCTGGCAATGCGGGCGGCTCCCCACATTAAAAATCAAAGGAAAGTTTTATGTTTAGCGGTTTGAGTTTTTCATACGACGGAGAACTTTCGAGAGATTACGGTATAGCAATCCTTGATTTCGAGGGAACCGGCAAATTCAATACGAATATACTCTCCGCCACGGTCGGCGCGACCAAGCCTGCGTTATCGCGCAGATTTTTTCACGCTGGCTCAAAGATTGAAGCTCCGCCTCAGTTTGAACTGACGGTTGTAAGCGAGACGGCGCTTGACGACGAAAGACGCCGCGCAATTCTCGCGTGGTTATATAACCGAGGCGACTTTAAAATATTCAAAGTCTTCCAACCCGATTTGGAAGGCTATTATTATAAGTGCGTGTTTACAGACGTTTCTGCGATTCAGATAAACGGCAAATACTACGGATTCACGTTCACGGGTATGTTTGACTCTCCGTATCAGTACGGTGAGCCTTCAATCGTTGAAACGACGCTGTCCGGCACAAGCACTTCATTTGCGGTACTGAACGAATCGGATATTCCAGACAGGTTTGTATATCCGAAAATCACACTGACTACCAACACATCAAACTACGGTATCATTGCTATTTATAATAGCGATAACGTGCTAACCGCAACCCGAACAATGTATTTGAATTCGGTTGCTCCGCAGGAAACCCTCGCGATAGACTGCGAGCTGAAACTCATAAAGTCCAACATAAGGACGTTCCCGATGTCTACGTTCGGCGGTCAATGGGTAAAGTTCAACAAGGGCTTTAACACCGTCGGTATATCGGCACCGGCTAATACAACGATAAGAGTAGAATGTCCTGAATATTCACTTGTCGGATTCTAAGGAGGATATATGGTAATATCATACGGCAATATAAAAAACATCGACGATATGGACATATATCTGTGTAAGCCGACAGAGGAACGGGTGGCGTGTATTCTCGCAACCGACAAAGTCTTCTCTGCTTGTTTCAACGACCTCTCGACCTTCACGATGAATGTTCACTACGGTAACCACTCCGAAAGCTATTACGACCTGATAGAAACAATGAAACTTCTGGAGGTTACGGGGATCGGATATTTCCAGATTACCGTGGCACAGGAGCACGAAGACGGCGCGGATAAATACAAAGAGATAACCGCAGAATCGTTGCAGACTGTGTTTAAACGCTTCGGTATAGATATACAAAACAAAACGTATTGCCTGTATAATACCGCAGCGCCTACGGCTACGCTCGCACAGAACCAGAACGACGACACGTTCATACCGTCAATTGTTGCAGAGCTTGTAAGTCAGGTTGGAGTGGCTCTCGATTTGAACATAGTCGACACTACGCCGACCGTGAAATACGACGAGTGGACTATCACGTATATCTCCGATTCGTTGAAATATGCGACAGGCGGTACCGGCATTTGTCGCACAATGGACGAGAATGTAGATTTTGCCTATGATTTACTTGTCGGAAAAGTTGAAGAAGCTTTTGGCTGTGTGGTGTCATTCGATTATATGTATAAGACGATTAAGTTTTATGATATGACGAATATCGCACAGCAGAAAAATGCTTATTTGTCGTTTGACAATTTTACAACCGATATGCAAGTCGAAGAAAACGCAGACGATATTGTCACGGTTCTCCGTTGTGAAGGCGACGGGGTAGACATATCTCTCGTTAACCCGACAGGTGCGGGCTATATCACGGACTTCTCGTACTATAAAGACGCAGTCAATCACAAATGGATGTCAGCAGAATTGATAGCAAAGCTCAACGCGTGGGAAGCGGACATTGCTTCAAATAAGTCCACGTATGAGGGTTTGGTTTTGTCATACAGAAACGCTCTCGCTGATATTCAGATCTATGAGACAGACTTAACAAACAGAACAAAAATCATACAGGATATGCAAGTCGGACGCGACAAATACGCCGAGGCTGCGGCAAGCGACCCCGATACTTCTCTCGCTCATTCCGTTGCAATAGGCGAAACGGTTGATGTCGGGACAAAAAGTTTGGCAAGCACATCAGATTTCTACAATTCGGCGTTTTCTGCTTCTTCGGTAATAATGGCATATAACACTGCGCCGACTTGGGATTCCGCTCAGGCAAAATTCGTATTTAGCGGAAGCTCTTATCTGGGGTATGCAAGCCAAGCCTACAACTTGGGCTATTATTATTTCGCAGACGGCGACGCGTCACGCTCATACTGTAAACTCAAGGCAAAATATAATACATCGACTTCAACATACGATGTTATAGCGTTTGACAGATTTGTGGCTTATAAATATCTCGGAGCATTCACCACGCTTCAAGAAAAGAAAGCGGCATCTATCAAATCTGCTATGAATGCCAAACAGACCATAGCAGACGGTTATGCTCTCAGTATGAAGACAATATCCAACGCGTTAAACATCGCTTCGTTCTTCAGCGACACTCCTGACTTATATAAAGAACTCAAGCGTTACTGGATAGAAGGCAATTACAACGATTCGAGCATAGCCGTACACGATACAACAACTATCGCCGAGCAGATAGACCTTGCGAACGAACTGCTCGCAAACGGCGCGACAGAGCTTTCGAAAGTCTGTCAACCACGTTTCAAGTTGAGCATTCAAGGCGTCAACTGCTTCGCAAACGAGGAACTGAGAGACATAGCAGACACGCTTAATCTCGGAGACGTTCTCGTCGTAGAGCGCGACGAGAATACAAAGTATTATCCTGTGCTGTTAAAGATTACATTTAACTTTGACGATCCCGAACAGCTTCAGCTTGACTTGGGTAACTCCCTGCGTCTTGACGACTGGGGTTACACAATGGCTGACATGATTACAAGCTCGGCGCAAACGTCTCGCGGCGTAAGCTCTAACTGGCAGGAGATTATTGCGTTCTCAAACGAGCGCAGTAAAATGTACGACTTGATTGCAAATCCTCTCGATTCAGCTCTCAGGGCGGCAAACAAAAATATGACGAACCAGAATTTCACAGTTGATACGACCGGTATTCTCGGCAGAGTCATAACAGAAAATCAAGGAGTTACCGATATTTCCGATAAGCAGATTCGTATTTTGAATAATATGATTCTCTTCACCCGCGACAACTGGGAAACGGCAGCCGCGGCATTCGGAGAAATCACGCTTCCGGGAACTCAGCAGCAGGCTTACGGTCTTGTAGCTGAAGCTATTATCGGCAAGCTCTTAATGGGCGAATCGCTTTATATCTCCAACGCGAACAGTTCGATAGTTTTAGACGGCTCTGGAATTACGATAACAATTGCCGAGTACAGTTCTACATCGACATACGCGATAGGGGATTATTGCATTTACAGTGGCTATGTCTACATCTGCAGCACTACGATTTCAACGCCCGAAGCGTTTAATTTGCTTCACTGGACTCTATCGAGCATCAGCTCGGGAAGCGCTTATGTGTTCCGCGCAGATACAAGAGGAAATCTGACAGCAAGAGGCACGATATATTCTTCGGCAGGACAAATCGGTGGCTTTACCATAGCGTCGTCTAAACTGTATTCCGGAAAAACGTCGTATAGCAGCAATACAAACGGTGTGTATCTCGGTACAGACGGCATAGGATTAGGCAAGCAAGCTTTCTATGTCACGAGCGCGGGCAAATTAACTGCAAACGAAGCGGTTATCAGAGGCAAAGTTACGGCAAATGACTTTTCTGTTTCCAACACTTTAAGCGCTAAAAACGGCGTACTTACAGTCGAGTGTGATGCAGACTTTCAAAATAAAACATTATCTGCGGGCACACTTAACTTGGAAACGAAAGCCAATATCGCTGAAATTCAGGGAACGTCGTCTTTAGGTGGTACAACGAGTTCAGCAAGCATAAAAATTACTGGCACGTATTCAAGCGAAAGCACATCTGACGGTACGGTTACACTGGCTTTCACTTATTCGGATATATCAAACTGGAGCAGCACGAACGGCGAATATGCGGACATGTATATTGTATCTCAGTATAATGACCGTTATGTAAGCGACAAAATCTCAATATTCGTTGCGCCAACTGCTGGAGCCAGAATATCGTCGGGAACTTATAGGATCAGTGGAATCTCGTTCTGTGGGCTAAGTTCTTCTCCTGTAACAGACCCGTCTGTTGACCCGAGTTCGGGAAGCCAAACCGTTACAAAAACAGTCACGGCGTCGTATACAAGCGGCGGCACCCTAAACGTACTCAAGATTACATACGGCACGACTATAGCTCCTACCGTTACCAGCGGAGCGCCAGGGTTCAGTTCATATTTGGGTTCTGCAAACTACAGGTGGGACACCGTTTATTGCTTACGAGTCGACCAGTCCTCCTCTCGTGACACTAAAGACAAAATTGAGCTTTTGTCTGATCCGTATGAAAAATTCTTCGATAACCTCAAGCCGAGGTCTTTTTTAATGAAGTCGGATGAGAGCGGAAGAAGACATTACGGATTTATTGTCGACGAGGTTGTGGCTGCTGCGAAAGACGCAGGAATAGACGACTGCGGTTTGTATTCGCTTATGGATGCAAAAGACCCGTACAAGAATGGTTCTCTGTCGTACAGTGAGTTTATTGCTCTCAATACGTGGGAGATACAAAAACTTAAGGCTCGAATTGACGAGCTTGAAAAATACAATTTAAGGGGATAAGGATGTTATTAAAAGACGTAGTGGAAGCAAGAGACGTTCTCAAGCGGATTTGCACTAAAAATTGCAAGCCGAAGCTCGCATACACCATAATGAAGATTTTGAAAGAAACAGAAGACAGCGAGAACTTTTACATAGAAAAGTATCGCGCCATTATGGACGAATGTGCGCAGAAGAACGAGGACGGCTCTTTCGTACAAAACAACGGATTATTTGTATTGAAGGACGATCACAAAGAATTGTTCGACAAAAAAATGGAGGAGCTTTGTGCGTTAGAAATTGACGACATAAACAGAAAAATCAAGCTCTCCGATTTGGACGACTCTTTGAAGCTCTCTCCCGCAGATATGTATAGTCTGGATATACTGATTATGGAGGAATAATAATGCAACCTATTAAAATTGTGAGAGGGACGTCAATGGATATTAACGTCACTATCAGAGACGCGAACGGTGATGTTGTCACTCTCGGTGAAGGAGAGTTTCTCCGTTTTGGTGTTAAGAAAGACGCGAGCGATACCGCGTATCTCATACAAAAGACGATAGACTCGTCGGCGCAGGTTGGCGACGGATATATAATTTCGCTTATACCGAGCGATACGATGTCCTTGAATTTTGGACGCTATAATTACGACATAGGCTTACAGAGCGGCACCGACTACTATATGGTAGTTGATTGCAGCTGGTTCGACGTGGCGGCTAACATAACGAAATACGCCGCTGTTTAAACAACAAGGAGGTTACTATGCAATTAGAAACTGTAGTTGATACAAGGAACCTTAACGGTACTGTATCGACCTCCGAGCTTGACGGACGAGTTGTTACCACAAGAAGTCTCGCGGGAATGGCGGGGCTTGTTGTAATAGACGACGCTTTGTCGACAACGTCGATGAACCCCGTTCAGAACAAAGTTATAACCGACGCACTTGAAGCGGCAAAGGCGTTATGTGCGGCACCTTATAATAGCTCTGCAACGTATGCTGTAGGCGATTATTGCATTTACAATAATATATTATATTGCTGCAACACCGCAATAGCAACGCCCGAGGCGTTCAACGGCTCTCATTGGACTGCGACTACTGTCAGCGGCGAGCTGAAAACAGTAAAAAGCACGGTGTCCGGTCTTTGGCAGCCGCCCGCTTCTCCTGTAGCGGACGCTACGTACAGTCTTGTAAACGTGGTATCAGGCGGCACTCCGTCGTACTCGTGGGCAGAAGCTGTTACGTATGCTGAGCTGCTCGCAAACGAATGGGGCAACTAAGAAAGGGAAACAAACATGATTGTTATAAATGAATTTACGTTCTTCGACAACGCCGCAGCGGAAGGTTATAGCCCGGAACTCACCAACAACTATGGCGAAAGTCTGGTTTTAACCGTAACCGGCAACTTTGTCGGAACTATCGAAATCTATGGAAAGAAGAACGACACGGCGTTTAAACTCGCTCTCGTTGATTTACAGACCATAACGATAATTGACGATATTACCGCGCCCGGCGCATATACCGTTGTAAGTCCGTATGGTTTTTCTGAAATCGGAGCGGTTATATCGAGCTACACGAGCGGATCTGTAACCGTTACCGGCAGACTCTGCAAAAGCTGAGAAGGAGGTATAGAATGTTAGACGACGCTTTATATCTCGCAATGATTGCCAAATCGAACGCGGGTGACATCACAATCGAAACACTGAACGTCTCGGCAGACGGCACATACAATGCCGGTGTCGGCAAAGCTTATAACCCCGTCATAGTAAATGTTGAAGACGGAGTATATGCAGAACTTTTAACTAAGAATTGGGGGAATTAACATATGCCTACAGATAAAGAAATATTTGAAGAAAAAATGGACGCTCTTGCCGACGCAATTAACGCAAAGTCCGGTTCGACAGGGGCAAAGAATCTTGACGCGCTTAGAACTACCGTTGAAAATATAAGCGTGGTCGACGAGGGAGCGATAGCCCCCGAATATGACGAGACTGTCGCGTATCAAATTGGCATTTTATTTTCATACGCCGGAAAATTGTATTACACAATAAAGAGCGCGCCTGCAGGGACTTCTCCGACAAACACAACGTATTTCCGCGAAGCGAGCGTTGCGGGCGACTTTATTTCCATTATAAAGATAACCGACACGGCGATTACGCTTGGCGACGTCAACAGCATTCTTAACGGAACGGGCGGTATCAACCCGAGAGGGCTACATATAATGTTTGACGTCGGTGCGCTCGGCGCGTCAATGTATCTCTGCACGATTTATCTTGACACTACGACCAACGTATACAAGATATTCGACCTCGTTCTCGGCAGAGTTGCAGAAGGAACTTACGACGCCACAAAACTTCTGACGATGTGCATCGCTAACGCTGACGTCATTGCAACACAGCATCAGATAGACGCTTTGCAGAAAGAAATAAATGACCTCGGCGGCAAAACCGTTGTAGAGGACTGGGACAAGCTCGGCGATATGATTAAAGACGGCACGTCAACAAACGTCGTGAGCGCAGGCGATATAACTGACATCAACTGGATAGCGACTGTTATAGGTTCTACGACGAACGGTCTGACGGTCTCTTGCTCCAACATAGACACGTTTGCTAACGGCATCGGAGAGGCAGAAGCAAAGACCTATCTGTTTGTATACAACGGCAGCGCGTGGACTTACAACGAACAGGCTGTCAACCTCGCAGATTACGCTATCACCGTGTCGGGAACTCCCGCAACGGGCGAGGTTATGACGATACAGACCACCGTTACGACCCGTTCCTACACCTTTACAGGATACGACGACGTCGAAGCAGTCGACGCAAATGTGCCGCACAACTGGCTTATGGAACAGACTTACGCGCCCGATACAAAAACGTATGACGCTATCGAGGCTTGCATGGTTCTCGCACAGGGCAAAACGCTTGCCGCGGGCAGCTATTACTGGTCGGCTCATTTGCAAGGCAGCGACAGTTTACAGACGAGATACTTTACGATATCTGCCGCTATAACCGCAATAAACGCGGACATTCAGTTTGCTCCGACCGCAACGAACTGGACTTCGCCGTATGTACCGACAAGCATGACGCCTTACTACAAAGGACAGACGACCGCTCTCGGCTCTGCTATCGCATTAAGCGCGGATGAAATATCCGGCGCGGTTGACGTTTCTACTGTCGACGGCGTATCTGTTCACGATTCGATTTATCAAATGGCATTCGGCTCTAACTGTTGGGCAAACTCCAATATAAGACAATGGCTCAACGATGATACGACAGGCACGTTTGTCGCAAAATCTGCTTGGGACAGACCGAGCGGATATAACTACGGCGCAGGCTTCCTGTTCGGTATTGATCCGAGAGTAAAGGCGTTGATTCAGCCCGCAAAGGTCAAGTGGACTGCCGGATATAACGCGGAAGGTTATACACAAGGTACGACGTATACTGCCGAAGATAAAGCGTTTCTGCTTTCGATGAAAGAAATGTCGTTCAATATAAATACGGCAGAAGGTGAAATCAGCGATTTGTATGGAGAGTACACCAACAACACCCTTACAAACGATGCGGTTGCCGCCAGAGCGAAGTATAACAAAGCTGGTGGTACGTTGAACTCGTATAGATGGTCTCGTTCGGCTAGCACTTCCCTCGCCAACTACGCTGGTATCGTCACATCGACTGGCACTAATGACGGCAGCAACGCGGGCCTCGCGCTCTACGTCGCTCCCGCTTTCATCATAGGCAAATCGACTAATCCGTAATCGGGAGGGCATTCAGCCCTCCCCCAACGAGGAATAAACTATGGCTCAAAGAGTTGATGAAAGAGACCCAACAAGGGTAGAGTTAGACTGCTATAACAAAATATTAAAATTAAACGATCATGTGATGAGCGTTTGTAAACCGAAAGACAAAAATGTCAACAATCATCACATACCGAAAAAGAATACTGGCATCGGTAAAATACTTATGGAAACGTGCGTTGAGTGCGGCGCGGATATACTTGAAGCGAACGAGAACTTTTACGTAGGCAAGAATATTGACCGCAAAACGAGACTTGCAAACTATGAAGAAAGAATAAAGCTCCAAAAACACGCTATCCGCTTAACGTATCGTATGGAACATATAGTACGGGTTCTCCATTTTAATCAGCCGTTCGCGGAAAGTACGATAAAGTATTTAATGGACTTGCTTTGCGAAGCAAGAGCGATGTTGATTAACTGGAGAGATTCGGATATTAAAATGTCAAAGCAACTCGCTGACGAAATAAAAGGCGAGTGATTTGAAGGCTCATTGTTGATGATGTGAGTGGGGCAAGTTGTTTGCATTTCTCTGTGTCTCGTTCGGCTAACACTTCCAACGCCAACAACGCAAGGAACGTCACATCTACTGGCACTAATGACAACAACAACGCGAACAACGCGAACTACGTCGCTCCCGATTTTATTTCCATATATTCGTATGACCTGATGTTAGTAGCCGCAAATTATAAGGTGAAAACCCGTGTCGATAAATGAAAATAAAAGGAACAATGAACCTGCCGAAAGGCAAATAGAAGCCGCGGACGAACGATCCGTGTGCGGGCTTAACGCCCTGTTGGCTGCGGAAACGAGAGCGCATCGCCACGTAGGCTATAAAAACAGCGTCTCCCGTTTCCATATGCTGACAATGTCTAAATGCAACGCTCTGTCGAACAGTTTGAAGGATAGAACATATCAGCCGAAGAAGGGCGAAATGCACGAAGTGTTTGAGCCTAAATACAGGATGACAATATCTTCCAAATATTGCGACAGGGTGCCGCAATCCAGTTTTGTAATCAATTACTTTTATCCCAAAGTCGTGAGCCAACTCATTCCGCATAATTGTGCTTGCATGAAAAACAAGGGTGTTGACTATGCGAGAAACGAGTTTAAGAAAATGCTCCGTAATGCGTCTTATGACGATTATTGTCTTAAAGCGGATATGAAAAGTTACTTTGCTTCTATTCGTCACGACAAACTTACAGAAGAACTCGGAGAGTTTATAACTGACGATTTTGCCATGTGGTTCTTTCTGAAAACGGTTGATAATACCAATAAACCAACCGGGCTTGATTTGGGCAGCGAGGTTTATCAGTTATCGGCTACAAGTTTTCTCAACAAGTTAGACCACGCGATAGGAAACGAACAGTATATTCGCTATCAAGACGACCTTGTATTTATAGGCACACACGAGCAATGTCTGCAAATTCTGTCGATGATAGAGCAGGAGACGGAAAGGCTGAACCTTACAATTTCAAGAAAGAAAACGTATATTCAGTCGGTGTCAAGACCTATACACTTTTTGGGGTTTAGTTTTTGGAAACATGAAACAGGAAAGATCACAGTCAAAAGACTGCCGCAGAAAATTCGCAACGAGCGGAGAAAACTGCGCCATATGGTGAACAAAAATGTTCCCATAGAAAATGTAAAAATCCATTATCAATCGGTTAGAGCGTGTTTAAAATACGGAGCAAGAGCCGACTTGACTAAAATGGACAACTATATCAATAAATTATTCGGAGGAATAAAAAATGGTTGAAATCAGAAAAGGCGATTGGGCTAACGAACAAATCCAGAAGTCAAAGGATTTGAAGCTCGGTCTTGTTTCGGAAGCGTCGCAGGAAGAAACGGAAATAGAACTGCTTATCCGTGAAAACTATTCTCTGTCACAGGAACTCGCCCTCCATCGTAAAAAGGCTATGGGTATTGTTGACGAAGCCGAGTGGGACACATACGTTGCCTACGTGCAGGCTTGCATTGACAGAGTAAGAGACAAAGACGAGCAGAGATAAGCCGCAATAAAAGCTGGCTTTTATAATGTGTGAATAAGTAATGCTAATTCGCAGTAGTGACTTTTTCGGTGTAGCGAGGGCAATTCGCCAAAGTAATAAACCGAAACACCAAAGAAATGAGGTAAAACAACGTGGAAAAAATACAGTTGAAAAACGGCTTCATTGAGCTCAAGTCGCCCGGTGGAGTCAAAGACACGAGAACAGGCGTGGTTCACCCTGCTGTAATTTGCGACAAATCTAAGGAAGAGTTCTTCGTAGACGCAGTAGAACAGCAGCCCGCTGAAGAAGTGGTCGACGATCCGGTCGAAGAAGCAGCCGAAGAGCCTGTTGAGCAGCCCAAGAAGGGCAAGAAGAAAGCGAGTGCGAAATAATGGGACGCGCATTAGGATTAGACCAGTGCCCGGTGTTTGTGGAAAAAGGTGATGCATACGTCACCACCGAGTTTGGTAAAGACATACCTAATTATCCAACGACAGGCAAAACCGGAGACCACTGGGGACTTGATATTGTCCGTAGAGTAAACAACTCCAACACCACTGCAACGGTTTGCGCTCTTGCTGACGGTATAATATATGCCCAGAGAAAGTATGTTAAGGACGGCGAGAAAACCCCGTCTGGCGGCAACTGCGTGTATATAAGACACAGTAATGGCAAAGTCACAAAATATTTGCACTTCAAGCAGGATTCAGTTCCGTCTTGGGTAAAAGACAATGTCCCCGTCAAAAAGGGACAGGTCATAGGATATATGGGGAACACAGGCAATTCTTACGGAGCCCACTTGCATTTTCAGGTAGAAGACAAAGACGGGAATCCGATTGACCCTGAACCGTATTTGACCGGCAAAAAAATTATAGACAAAGACGAAGATTTGTACGAGGTGCATATCGGAGAATTCAAGACTGAAGCAGCAGCAAAAAGCATGCAGTCGGCTTTGAAAGTCTTGGGTACGCAGAGTACAATCGTTAAAAAGTAAGAAAGGTGTGAATCTATGAAGAAATATCTTACGGGTATTGACTGGAAAGATTTAGCCGAAAGAGCCTTGTGGACATTCGTCGAAGCAGCGCTCGCATCTCTGCCCATAACCCTTTCGTTGGAAATGGACGGCGCCGCGTGGAAATCAATTCTGTTTTCAGCAGCCGTCAGCGGTTTGTCTGCATTAAAGACGTTCATCATTGACATTGCGAGACAGCGTCTTGAGCAGAAGAAGGCAGAAGCTCTTGAGGAGGAGCAGGAAGCGGAAGAAGAAAGCCGCTTACATCTTGAAGAGCTTAAACGCAAAGATGCACTTAACGCTATCAATTACGACGGAGAAAACGAGGCTGAAGGCAAATGAATGAAGGGACACTGATAACTATACTACTTGCATTTCTGTCAGGTGGCGGTGTAGGTGTTGCTGTTATTGGTCTCTTCAAAGACAGGTTCGATTTCAAGCGTAAGCGCAAAGCTGCCATTGAAGACCGCGAATATAACAAAATCATCGAGCAGCAACAGCTCATACTTGACCAACAGAAGCTTCAGGGAGAAGAACTGAAGGCTCAAGGCGAGGGCGTGAGATTTCTGTTATACGACAAGATTAAATACTTAGGACAGGAATACGTCAAAAAGAATGAGGTCTCGTTCGAAGACAGAAAGAATTTACATAAAGCCCATAACGTATATCACAACGGACTACACGGTAATGGGGATTTAGACGGTATAATGAAAAACGTCGACGACCTTCCGTTGAAAGTAAAATAAAAAAAGGCACTCCGATCGGAGTGCCTAAATTTTTGCCCTAAATCATTCGCCGTCGGTATTTTTGTAGTTATATACAGGACGTATTTTCTTTAGGATTTCCACGGTTGGTTCGATATTATCTACGATATCTGACATTGATTTGTATGCCATTGGCGATTCATCTAACGTGTTAAAGCACACAGACGTGCTATACACTTTTGACATTCTTTCCTTGTATTCGTCAAGTGAAAGAGACTGCTTCGCGCTGCTCCTGCTTAAAATCCTTCCGGCGCCATGTGGTGCCGAGCAGTTCCAATCGGGATTTCCTTTGCCTCGGCAAATCAGACTACCTTCTGCCATATTTATGGGTATAAGCAGAATCTCTCCATTGTGTGCAGATACGGCTCCTTTGCGTAATACGTTGTCGTGAATATAATTGTGTCTCGTGGTGAATATGCTTATAGGATCAAACCCCATGTGGCTTCTGATTATTTCAAACATATCGTATCTATTTTCGTCAGCATAGTCCTGCACAATTTCCATATCGTGTAGATAATCGCGCATATCGTTTCCTGTAAGATATGCCAACTCTCGTTGTACTTTTGGCTTTTCTGAATGATAACGCTTAAGCGTGCCTTCAATTTCAGATTGACGCCCCTCTTTCTTGAGCTGTTCGATAATTGCTTTGATTTCGTTATATTTGACATCGTCATTAAGGCGTCTATACGCCAAATCCTGATAGTATTCGCACACCTGTTTCCCGAGATATCTGCTGCCAGAGTGTATAACGAGATATTTTGCTCCATTGTCGTCTTCGTCAACTTCGATAAAGTGGTTTCCGCCGCCTAAGGTTCCGAGTGATAGCATCGCACGGTCGAGATTTATGCTATCTTTGCATATTAAATTTTCAAGTATCTTTCTGAAGTGTTGAGAGCGTTCGTAAACTTCGTTTCTGATGTTCATACCTGACGGAATATGTTGTCTGATCGTCTCGTCGAGTTTTTTAAAGTAGATTTCAGTTGTGTTTAACCCAACTGTCAGCATACCGCATCCGATATCAACTCCGACTAAGTTGGGGACAACGTAGTCGTGTATTGTCATAGTTGTTCCTATCGTGCAGCCTGCCCCTGCGTGAATGTCGGGCATCATTCGAATTTTTGAATCTTTAACGAACGGCTGATTCAGCAAATTCAGCACCTGTTTTATAGACTCCTCATCAACGCAGTCTGTAAAGATTTTTGCGTTGTTGTATTTTCCTGTAAGTTCTAACATTAGAAGCCTCCGGTTCTATTTGATTTGAGCGAACAACGCGGATGCTGCGGCTTGCCGCGACCCCTTTGTTTATTAAACTTGCCTGATTGCAAGTTTAATGAAAATTTTCCTACGTCACATTGCTATAGTTCCGATAAAACCGAAACCAGACTTTCGTCTAATCATTTGCCATTCGCGTTGTCGCTCATTTACCTACTTATTCGGTAGGTATTTTTTCTATCTCGTGTTTGAGATAAAACATTGCTTTGCTTAAATCTTCTTTCTTCTTTTTGGGGTCTTTCTTCCCTGCTCTCGAGATATATTTCGCAACATTCCCGAGGCAGAAGTCCAGTCCCCAAGCGTCAATAACTTTGATTGCTTCATACGGATTGTCCTCCCCGCCGTAATATGACGGGTGATCAACCGCGTTGGATGTTCCGAACATCGGTGTTTCATAAATCGTTCCCACATTGGGCTCGTCTATAGTCGCGTTGTCCGATAATACTCCGTTATCCATTTCTCATACTCTCCTTCGATTGGTAAGTATTTTCCATTGTTTTGTCTTTCAGACTTTTGTTTTCGCTCAAAATCTGAGATGTGAATTATGTCTCCGACCGCAACAGGGTAGTCTTCGAACGCCGTGTGAACTCTGCTATATGTACCTTTTCGCGCCCTGTGAATTCTGAAATCCTCTTGTTTGCCGGACTTCAAACTGTAGAGCTTCACGGTTGGCGAATACATTGTTTTGTCGGCATTACTGTCAACTATCAGAGCGTCGCGTGGGTCTGCGTCTTTGTCGGAGTACAGGACGAACCCGAGGATATCAAGCTGCGTATGTATTACGTCCACGGGGTCTAAATCCTGAACTTTCAGCATCGAGCAGAGGAACCCAAACAACCCTTCGCCGTCGATGTTCCTGAACTGCTTGGCGGTCTCCTTTGAAAATCGTATCATTATCTCCGGCGGATAAGGGCATTTCTCTTTGTCGAACTGTGAGCGTTTACGGATGTCCATAAGCTCCATTATCTTCAGGAGCGTCCAGGACTTTCCGTACTCGCTGAACATTCCGAGCGTAATCATTGTCTTTACCTGCGGCTCGCTGATTCCATTTTCAAAACATAATTCAATGCACTCAATGAGTGTGCTTGGCTGCTTATCTGCAACTATTTTTAGTGCAGTTGCCACGCCGGTGCCGAAACCTTTGAACGCTGATAAGCCGATGTGAATTTGTCCGTCTTTGTAGTACGTTCTATCCTTTGCGGTTCTCCAGTCGTCCAGTACGACGCTCACGCCCATTCGTCTCGCCTCTTTAACTGTCTTTGCGATATCCTCAACCTTTTCATAGGAGTTTATCATTCCCGTGAAGAATTCGCCAGTATGATGAACTTTGAGATACATCGCTATATATGCGGTCAGAGCGTATGCGGTGGAGTGGGAGTTACAGACAAGCAGTCCCGTGCCGGTGACGAAGTTGTGAGCAGGAGCGCTCATCTCAACGTCGTATGTCATTTCCATTGTCTCGTACTTTATCGAGGCAACTCTCGAGAGTTTATACCTACCGTCTTCAGTGCGGTAAGTATATAGGATGTCTCCTACAGACAACTCGTCGGCGCGTTTGATTCCGTTGATAGTCGGTATCTTGTGGTTTGGCGTACAATCGACGTAGCATCCGTTGTTTGTCGTTATACGGTAGAGATAGCGGACACCAGATTCCGTGATATTTACAACCTTATTCGGTTTCACTTTGCCTGCACGGAATTTTGACAAAGCGAATTCAGGAATTTTACTGTTGTCTGCGCACATCTCTTCGACCGTTGCCGACAGACTTCCGTCGGGTAACATCAATCGTGTGTCGCCTCTTACGCATTTATTGAACGAATATTTCGCGAAATCAATTATGTTGTCCCACAATGTATCGACCTGTTCCTGCGTCCAACCGCGAGCCATTAAACCGTTCTTCAGTTCTGGTTCGATTTTCGCCATAAGGTCTTTCTTCTTCTTGGCGGTGGCTTTTCTCAATTCGTCAGGATTGCGCAGCTTTGCAAGCCTACCGATTTCTATGAGCTGCTCTTGGAACACTATGACGCCGTATGTATTTGAAAGTATCGGCTTGAGATCGTCGTGTAAATACGTGATTTTCTCTTTGCCATTCTTTCTGTTTACGAAGTCTGGGATGTAACTGTTGGAGCCGGGGCGGTACAATGCGTTCGCTGCTGAGAGCGTTTCTATCGAATCGCAGTGCATGTCGCGCAATGTACGCTTCATTCCGCTTGACTCAAACTGGAAGATACAGTCGGTATTGCCTTGTTCAAATTCGTTCCACACGTCTTTGTCGTGCAGGTCAAGTTTGGTAGGCGTTATGTAACTGTAGTCTTTTCCTATCATTTCCAGAGTATCATAAATAGCATCGAGTGTTCTTAAACCGAGCAGGTCGATTTTAACGAGCCCGAGATCTTCTGCCGAGTGCATATCGCCTTGCAAAACCCAAGTGTCTTTGTCTTCGTTATATTCAATCGCATTGTAATACTCTGCCGGTTGAATACAGACGCAGACTCCGCACGGGTGTACTCCGAACGATTTAGGCAGTCCTGATAGAGCAGATGCGTATCTGAACAGTTCGGGATATTTGTCTTTATACTTGTCGAATATACCGAGTTCAAGCGCTTCTTCTATCGTGGCGTTGCTGTTGACTTGGTCGAGTGTCTTCGTCATTTCGTTCGTCACATCGAATGGAATGTTCAGAACTCTGCCTATGTCTTTAATCGCACCTTTCGCCCAGATGTACGAGAACTGCCCGAGGTTTACAACTCGTTCGTTACCGTATCTGCCTACAATAAATTGCAGGACTTTATCTCTTTCGCTTGGACTAAAGTCCAAATCAAAATCCGGGACTTTGAGTTCTTTTTTCGTTATCGAGCCCTCGTGCAACAAGTCGAGAGCTCCAACGTCAATAAATCGCTCGAAGTATAGTTTGTACTTGACAGGGTCGACGTCCACTATGTTGCATAAATATGCAAGCAAGCTCCCTGCGCCGCTACCTCTCGCAAGCCCTCGACGTTTCACAGAATTTCCGTAGCTATATACCAAGAGATAATAGCCAATGAAGCCCATTTCGTCAATAGCGTTCATTTCATATTTAGCTCTTTGGATATAGATATTGCGGTAATCTTTTGCAGTCTTGCAATCCGGCGGGATAACGTCCGAGCCTTCGGGAAGATCGCTGAAGTAGTTCTGCCATTGCTCAATCGTCCAATTTTTAAAACCTTTCTTCTCGAAGCCCTTGTTGCAGAGGTCTTGCAGATACGCTTTCTCGGATTTATACCCGTCAGGAATATCTACGTGAGGCATTATCGGAGCAGACAGAGGTATCGTGTTTGTGCATTTGTCAGCGATTTTGTGGGTATTTTGTATTGCAATGTCGTTATATTTTCGTGTCATCCAACACAACTCTTTGACTTCGTCTTCGGACTGTATATAACAGTCGTCGTAAGTCTCGCCCGCTTCCCGCTGAGTTCCTATCTGCACGAACATATCGTGATACTTCTGGTCTTCTTTATTCAGGTAGTGTGCGTCTGCCGTAACCACGTATTCGATGCCGAGTTCTGTTGCAAGCTCTATTACGGCTTTGTTCAGCCTCTGTTGTTCGTCGTTCCGGTGCGATTGATATTCCAAATAATAATCATCTTGGAAGAGATTTTTGTATTTAGTTGCAATTATCTTCGCTCCAGAGACGTCTCCAACTGCAAGCGCTCTTTGTACTTCTCCCGCCATACAAGCCGACAAGCAAATCAGCCCTTCGTGATGTTCTGTCAACATATTGAAGTCTATTCTCGGCTTGCCATAGTATTTGTGCTTGCTCGACTCGCTTACAAGCCAGTTAAGGTTTTGTCTGCCGGTCTCGTTCTTTGCGAGGAGGATAAGGTGATAATATTTGTTGTCTTTGTCGTTTACGTTTGCATCGGTGCAGATATAAACTTCACTTCCGTTTATCACCTTAATCCCCTCTTTGCCGAGGACTGACAGAGCTTCAACGGCGGCATATAGGTTGCCGTGGTCTGTTATGGCTATTGTGTCCTGCCCGAGCTCCTTCAGTTTTTCAGCGAGAGCCGGAAACTTTATCATTGCGTCGAGCAGGCTATATATCGAGTGAACGTGCAGATGTATCATCGCTCTCGTCCTCGTCTTTCATAAGTTTGTATTCGCAAGAATCTCTGTAATCACAAAGATTTTTGCAGTAGAAGAAATCTTCTTTCGAGTCAAACGCTTTGTCTTTTTTGATTTGAGAAATGAGATTCTTTGCCCATTCTTGGCTTTTTGAAATTTTTTCTTCGTCGAACGGTATTGAATACCATTTTCCTTCGCGGAAATAGTTCCACGTAAGCTGAACAGGATAGACTCCGAATTTCTGCTTTACCGCTTCTGCATAGAAGTAAAGTTGAGTTTCATAATGCTCTACTTGATTCAAGCAGGCTTTTAGCGGTTGCCCGTTCTTGCCGAACGGATATCGCGAAGATTTGTGGTCAATGATTACGTATGCGCCGGACTCTTTGTTCTTCAACAGAAGGTCGATTACTCCGACGAACTCATACTCGTCAATCTTGAAATAAAGTTCTTCTTCAACCCCGACGATTTCAAATTCATCATCGAGCCAGTCGAAGTTGACCTCGGACAGATAAATCAATCCTCTGTCAAAGAACTTTTCTATCGTGTCTTTCGGAGCGTCTTTCAACACAACATCGTCAAAGCTGTAGGTGTAATATTCAATTGCCTCGTCGTAGGTCATTTCTTTTTTCAAGATTTTTTCTAAGAGCTCGTGTATGAGGGAGCCGAAGGTGGAGTAGAAGTTGTCCGCTCCACCTCTTTTCTCTCTATACTTGAGATAGAACTGATATGGGCATTGTTCGTAAGCAGATAGCTTCGTAAATGACCACGTCTCTTTTTTAGGCATCCGCGGTCTCCGTGAGAACGTCGTACAACGCTTCGGGCGAATCTATGCAGAACGTCTTATCCTTCACAACGAAGGTTCTGTCGTCCTCTCTTTCGCCATAGTTCGCATCGTATATGAACGATACAATCAGGTCGGTGTCGTCGCCCATAACGTCTATCAGAATATCCAGCGCAAGCCCGAGACCGTTGTTGTATGTCGTTATAGGCTCTCCGTAGTAGTCTGATAAAGCGTCGTTGAGCCGCATCTCTTTGTTGTCTAACTCTTTATACTTCTTGATGAATTTGCAAAATTGTTCTTTTGTTAACATCTTAAACCTTTTTCTTGTCGGCGTACAGCTTGAGCCATACGTCTTTTCCGCAATCTACCGGCGCATTTTTCGCTTCCGCGCCGCCGAGCAGATTGTCTTTGTCTTCTACAATATAGACATTAACGAAATGTTGTAGCATTTTTATGTTCTCTTGTATCTTTTTATCGCTGTATGGAACGTCAGAATCGTAGCAAAATACGACATCAAATCCAAGTTTTATCAGCAGGCGAATTTGCTCGTCTGTGAGCGAATGTTTCTCGGCGGATACACAATTCTTCGTTCCGTACCCAAACGCCTTCATTACGGACTTGATTCCCTCGAAAATTATCACTTCTTTTTTCTCTTTGATGTATGGAAGCGTGGTTTCAAGGCATTGTAAATAGTCCATAGTGCCGAGCGAGTAGTAGAATACGTACTTTGGAATGCCGAGTTTTTTGTACTCAGGGTTCCTCGTTCTGCCTTTGATGTTAATGAGATTTCCGTTTGTGTCCCGCACCGGATACACTATTCTGTTCGTCTCTTCGTCTATGCGAATGTCAAACAGTTTCATAGCCTCCACGGAAATCCCTTCATCAATCCACTCTTGCGGAAACTCTTTGCTGAACTTTGAATATTCAGAATACTCAAGAATTTTTCTTTCGCTCGCATCTGCCTTTGTCCGTCCGCTCCTCAACTGTTTGTTGAAGATAACGGTCGGAGATTGGCAGGCTTTTTGAACGTCGAGCTTTGCAAGTATGGCAGCTTTTTTTACGGCTTCGTCGTAGTCGAGATTTTCAACCTTTTGGAGCCATTGAATTATTGTTCCGCCTATCCCACACGACAGGCAGTGAAATTGTCCTGTCCGTGGGTCTATCGCCAAAGAAGGAGTTTTGTCTATGTGCAGCGGGCAGTGAGTGTAAAACTCTTGCCCACGCTTTTTGAAAGGATATTCGGTTTCTGCGTAATCAAGCAAATCAACCGTTCCCACGACTTGCTTTATAAAGTCGGGATCGTACTTTGTTTTTAACATAACCGAAACTCCTTTCTTCAAGCTTGTTAATCGAACGGCTCGTCGGGTTTATGTTGAGTGGCTTGCACGATTCCTATTCGGTCTCTGAGCCACATCATGTCGATATACTCGTCGTCTCCATTGTGCTGGATACCGAGCCTGTTCAATTTTACTGTGATTTTGTGCGTACCGCACTCTCTACCGTCTCGCTCAATTTCTTCGGGCGTCTTTTCTTCCCATTTGCACATTGTCGAGCAGTAGCGTTCTATCGCATCGGACTCCGCAACTTCGCCGCTTCTATTCAATTGACAGAAGGCGAGCACCGACAGATTTAGTTCTCCTGCTATTGTGTTTTTAAGGAAGTTTGTCATACCGCCCATATATGCGCTTCGTGCTGCTGCATCGAGCAGGCTGTCATCAGATTTGATGTAGTCGAATACTACAAACTGAAGACCGGCGCTGATTTTCAGCTGAGCACACATAGAGTAAAACTTCTCTTTGTTGAACACCGGCATATAGACGTGGAATATATTGTACGATTTCAGCTTGTCGTTACACTCTTTTATGAGTTGTTCTTCCTCGTCGGACAGAATGTCGTTCTTTATTCTCTTTACTCGGATGCCAGACAGATACGATAGTGCACGGATATACCATTGTTCGTCGGACATCTCGGTATCTAAGACCAGAACGCACACTCCGTTTTCCGCTTTGTGCAACGCTTCGAACATCGCCAACCAACTCTTACCTTTTTTCATTCGCGCCGAGAACATTATAAGTTCGGACGGCTCATAACTGTAAAATTCGTTAAGAGCGGGGTAGCAGGAGGGTAAACCGTAGCTTTCTCCTCGTTCTTTCTTTTGCTTTATCCGTTGATATATTTCGTCAATTTCGTCACCGATGACTCTTGTTTCGCGGTCGAGCACGAATGATGCCGTTAGATTGTTGAGGTCGCGGTAGACTCCGCTTGATATTTCTGACAGTTCGATGTCGGAATTCTCGCAGATCCGCTGCCACGAGTCGCACTTCTTGAAAAGGCTTCTCTTAAAGGCATACTCAACAACCTTTTTCGACAGGATTATGTACTCGTTTACGTTGTCCGTTTTCGCTTCTTGACAGAGGTCTATATATTCCTGCATTTTCGGAATATTGAACTCCTCAATCTTTCTACGGACTGCCGCGTTTGTATTGATTGTTTGTTCCAGATTTAGGGCGGTTATCGTCGTTATGCCCTGTTGGACAAGCACTCCGATAGCCCAGTAGATACAAGAGTTGTCTGTATTGTAGAAGTGTCTTTCTTTCAAATACGGACTGTGAAATATGAATGTCGGATTGTAAATCAGAGTTGATATTACTCGTCCTTCAATCTTATTGTCACACATTTGCGATAAGTCCATTACTGCCCTCCGAATATTGCGTCAAAGCCTTCGGGTTTGCCGGTGCTTCGTTTGAATTTCGGAGCCTGTAACGCACTCTCATCGGCAACACTGTTTTCTCTGGCTTCTCGTCCAAGTTTCGCGGCGTTTCTTCTTTGCCACTCGTTTTTGATTGCGTAATCGTCAATGATGTACTGCAATGAGTAAGGCGCTTTGATTACCGTTCCTTTTTGGATCGCCATTTTGAGCGCAAACAGAAGATACTTGGCATCTATCTGTTTGACAAAAACAATGTTGTTTATTGTTGCGAGCAATGTCTTCATTACTACGGTCTTGCTGACCTCGTTATAGTAAAGGTCGACGATTGCTTGAATTGTTTCGGCGGTTTCTAAGCACCGTTTGTGATAATGACGTTTGTTTTTTACTACGTCGTCATAATCAGGAATATCTCTTGTTTGGTATAAACAGTGTTTGTACGTGCATTGCACCGCTTATCACCGCCTTAATCAAAAGGGAGTTCTTCGTCCTCCGACGTCGCGGCAGGCTTTTCTTCTTTTTTCTTTTCTTCTTCCTGCCCCCTTATGGTAAGGGTGTGGATGATGTAGTTCGTATACTCTTTGCCTTTCTCTTTGTCGTAATGATTTCTCACTTCAAAGTCGCCGATAGTAACGATATCACCCGATTTTACGCCAGCTTCGTGCGCCGCTCCGGAAAGGAGAACGCTTTTGCAAGCCCATTCTGTTTTGAACTTACCGTCTTTGTCTTTTGATGAAACAGACATTTCTGCAAGCGTGTATTTTTCTTTGGGGTCAACTGACCACACTTTGGCTTTCCAGCCTGTTCTGAGTCCCATTATTTTCTCACTCCCATTAACTGTTTCTTGAGAAGCTTCAGCTTCTCTGTGTCGCTTATAAGCCTCGGGTCGCCGTTTGCGTCGGGGTCAGCCGTCTTGCAAAGTTCTTCAACTTTCTTTTTCGCGGCATCCGACAACGCGCTCTTTGTCTTTATAAGGCTCATACATTCTTCCACGAGTTTGGCGGCTTCTGCCAGCACTTCAGGCTGGTCGTCTATGCCCTCATAGATATACAGGGCTACGCCAAACATCGCAGCATTTTTCGCAAGGCATCTCATCAGCGCCGTGTTAATATCGAACACCGTCGCACCTTCGATTATCGGCTTGTTCTTGTAGTCGATAACGGGATAGTGCATTGTCTGTTTGAAACCTTTTACGGTTATGCTCGTCCATACCAGATATCCCATGCCCGGGAAAAACTGGAACGGAGCGTCATCCTCGAATCGCTCGATTTCAAATGTTGCAAGCGGGTCTTTCTTTTTGATTTCAGCCCACGCTACAGCCCACGGAATGTAATCAAGATTGTTCTTTTTCTTAATTTTCGGTCTCAGGTCTGTGTCGTACATCTCTTTGAAATCTGTACTTGAAAATTCGGGAACTGATAAGACTTGCCCCTGCGGAACAACTCCGAATTCAATGTTGTCTTCCATATTATCCTCCTTTCATTGGTCGTTTGTATATTGTAATCCGTTTCCGGCAATAGTAAGCTCCCCGTCTTCTGCTCTTCGTGTTGTGCCGTGCAAATAACCTCTTATTGTGTTGGTTAAACGCTCTTGCCCTGCGTCGTTCAGCGCTCTTATCACGTCATGTATCATCGCTTCGGGCAGCTGCCCCAAAGCGTCCCGCGGTCTGACCACATCAACCTCTGCTGCTGTCCACCCCAAGTCAATCGTTGTTGGTACCAGATCGGTTGGTACATCTATCTCTACCGGGTCATACTCCTGCGTTCTCGGGTTGTAATTAAAGATACCAGTACCGTACCACTCGCCCAAACCGGATATTTCCACAATATCGTCAATGTGGATTATCACCGAATTGTTCTCGTGCAGATTCAAATGCACAAGATTTTCTGCAAGGATTTTGCAACTATCGGCACGAACGCAACAACAAGCTTGGTAGCTGCTTGAGTTTAGAGCAGGCACAAGTCCAACAACGTGATCTTTATATTTAACTAACGCAGGTAGCCGAGATATAAGCAAATCTATCGTTCGTTGTCTTGATAACGGCGGCATATTTAAAACTCCTTATATCCTATCATACAGATCTCACCATCGCACAATTCCGTTAAAGATTCATACGAATCCCCGAAATATATCTTACGGCATTTTTCGTCGGGTATTATTGCGGAGAACGAATCGTCCCAGTATTTTCCTGTGTCAACTTTGAGGTACGCTATACAAGGAACTCTGCGTTTTACGAAATCGTTTCGGCAGTATGGAGAATTGTCATAATGCCAGTCGTCTTTTGGTTCACAAACAATGTAGTCATAAGGAAACGCAATATCGACTGCTGCCTTTACGAAATCGTCATAGGCTCCGCCGCAGTTGTGTTCATACGGCGTATCGTCCCAGTCGTCGCCGTACCATTCCTTGAGGTTGTCGTTTCCGAGATAAAAACGGACTACATTGCCTTTCTTCTCGCAGTCGATTATTTTCATTCTGAATTCCTTTCCCACGCTATATCTATTTTGCCGCACTTCTTGCACCGCGATATATATACCGTGCAATTTTCTACGACCTCGATTTCTTCGTATTCGCAAGGATCAATTTCAATATCGCCTATTGAAATGAACACATCGGAATTATTGTCTCCGAACGAACATTCTTTATTCTTCTTTTCCGGTGATTCCATATTCTCTCCTTACCTTGTTTATTCGTCCGAGAAGGCGAACCGTAGTTGCGATTATGCCGTCTCTGTATCCCGCCCAGTAGTTGTAGTCTATCGGGGAGTCTTTCTTTTCTTTCGCCATTTTGTCGGCTTCCTTATATTCTTTGCTTAGGTCTCCAAACACAAGCGATACATCTCTGATTATGTTTTGCTTGATTGTTTGCAGCTTTTTTACTGACAAAATCATTACTGCACCCCCATATAGGCTAATTTGTTGCCGTTCAACACTCGGATTTTCTTTTTGCCGCTCGTTTTTCTCTGCCTCTTGCCGAGAACCTCGAGCTCCTCTGTGTAGAAAACGTATCCGCAGGACTCGCATTTGCGACGTCTTTTGGTGTACCCTTCTTTGTCTCTGCTATCGAGGGTTTTTGTTTTACCTCCGCACAATGGACAAATCATTTTGACCTCCGTTATCTTCCGCTGCTTCCAAATCCGTTCGCACCGCGTTCCGTTTCTTCAAGAGCTCCTACGAGTTCAACATCCGGCGTGATTATCGGATGTATGACAAGTTGTGTAATCTTGTCTCCCATCATAACCGTATAGTCAGTGTTCCCATTATTGTAAAGTTTTACAACAATTGCACCCGTATATCCTGCGTCTATCGTTCCGAAACTCGTCAGATTGTGTTTTACGTTCAGTCCGCTCTTTGATTCAAGCGAACCTACGAACCCCACGGGAATCTCCAGATGAACACCAGTGTTGATAACCGCGCTGCTATGTGCCGGTATTGTTACAGTTTCGGGAGACTTTAAGTCCATTCCCGCGTCGTTTGCATGAGCCCTTACCGGCATATATGCTCCTGCATCAAGCATTACCTTGATTGTCATTCAGATTTACCCTCCCCGTAATCGCCCTGCATATATGCAAAGGCTTTAACAGCTTCTTTCATACCTTCTTTGGTTCCCGCCTCGTATCCGTCGAGATAACCTTTGGTATAACCGCGTTTGTAGGCTTCAGTAGCCTCGTCGACTTCAGTTTTCTTCTTTGGCATATAAGACCTCCTGCGGAATAGAGTTGTCGTAGAACATAAATATTGAGCCGCATTCGTCGCAAGTATAAGTGTATCTTGGGTTTTCAAAATACGCTCTTGCAACTGATATTGCGTGGCACTTGCCGTCGCATTTTTGTGCGTGTTCCAAGAGCTCAACTTTTGCAGCCTCGTCTTTCTTGAGCTCAAAGCGCACCTCTAAGGCACCCATTCCGAGAACGAGTCCGACTGTAATTGTAATTGCAATCAGAAGTGCAAGTAATATTCGTAGAGCCGTCTTCATATATACCTCCTTAAAATTTATGTTTTGTATAGATTTTAACATCTTCCGCGTATTTTGTATTTGACAAATATATATTATCAAAGTTGCGAGCCACGTCGCGGACGGTGCAATTTCCAAATATCTCTTGGTTGGTGTAATTCAAGTGGGTTATAAACCCTGAAAATTTCACATTTGTATTTGTCGATTTCGCTTGGCTTTTGTCGTGCGCTATTCGTTTGTAAAACTCCTCATAATCAAAACGACCGTATCTGATGGTGCCTTGAAATTCGTTTGGTACATTCGTTTTGTCTTCAATTTCAGGATTTATACCATTTTTATTACACTCTGTCTGAAAAAACCCTTCTCCGTGTCTTGTAAAATACGATCGGGTTACGTAACAGACCTCAACATTTGCGTTACAATATACCGTTTCATTAACAGGAAGTCGTGACGTTGTATCGCTTGCCGTAACGTATGGATAACATAACGTATTGTCGTCGCTCAGCGCAAGTCCCTGTGCGCCTTCGTAAACCACAGTGTCGTAGTTCGCGATTACTTCAAAAGGTCTTGTCTCTACGATATCTTGCATTAACATCAAGTCTTCCGAAAATCTTTCCGCTAACGATTCTGAATACACGAGGTCTTTATATTCTGCGGGAATCTCGTATATGCCGTATTCTCGCAACCTTGCCGGTAAGTATTCGTGAGATATTACGCGAAGTTCTGTCATTATGTTGCCTTTTGACATCTTCTGGTAGTCGTTCCAACGCTGAGCATGAGTGTTAAAATATCTCATTCTCGTTTCCCATACACCGCAACCGCACGACCCGTGCCGGTTGTCTCCGCGTGATTTCTCAACGATCTGATTTATAAACACATCATACGGCGTTGTAACCCTACACATAGGAGATATTTTGCACTTAGGAACATAGCCCATACCAACAAGACTTTGATATTCTTTTACAAAAACCGCGGGGTTTATCATAAAATCTCGGTCAAAGTAGTTGTCTGCACCAGAGAAGGTGCCGCTTCCTAAGTGGTGAAATATATGACGAACGCCGTTTTTTAGTTCAACAGTATGCCCTCTTTGACAACCGCCATTGAACAATACGTTTAAGACGTTGCCTTTGGCTTTGTCGCAGAAATATCTTGTCGCCAAGCCTTTTCCTTCGTCACCATAATTGGCACCGATTACTACTTTGACCTCAATCATGTTTTCACCACGATATTTCTGTATTCGAAGTTGTTTCTGTGTCTTTGTTTGAACCCGTCACTATCTGTATAATGACGTTTGCTATATCGTTCAGCCCCACAGTTTTCAAATGTTCTGCGTCAAGATATTTGCCGAACGTCTCTTTTATGCGGGAAGCGTAGTGGCTATATGATGTCGCGTTGTCTTTTACTGCCAGATGATAAATGTTAAATTTTTCTGTCACCGCTTTGTAAAGTTCTTCCGTTTCGACATGAGCTTGCACGTTGTCTCCAAACACCCTTCGTATCCCGTCTTTCGGCAAGTACGGGTTCAGCGTTTCGTCACCCATTGTAATTATTATGCCTTTTTCTCCGCGCTTCCAGCAATCAAGATCTGTGTGATTTAAGCCGAAATACCACGCCGCCGTATAAGACTCGTAAGCATTCCCGCCGCCGCCGAACTCGAAATATACCTTATCGAGCTGTTCAGCTATTCTTATGTCGGACTCGAACTGAGACGCTTGGACAGGAGCGCCGTCATATACCATATCGCCTATTCCCATTACAAGAAACTCGACGTCTGTAACTTTGCTATACAGCTCGGTCATTATTTCGTTCAGTTTCTTTGCAACTTCTACGGCAGCTTTTCCCATACTCCCCGTAACGTCAAGAGCGAGAATTACAGGCTTTGTGTTCGGATGTTCTGCAGTGTCTTTGCACTCTCTCGTCACGTTAAGAGGGTTTAACGCAGGCTGAAGATATGTGGATTTGAAAATGTCCTGCGCTGTGTATAACCCGTCAAGCGTTACATGTCCGCCTTTTGTAACAGTGCTTCTGCCTACGCTTGTTGAATACTTCACGTAATCAGATGTTGTCCACGAACCGCCGCCCATTACTCTGCCTCCTTATCCTTTTTGTCTGTTGTCGAGTCTTCTTCTTCGTCGTCTGTGTCAAAGTCAAACATTCCTTCGAACATATTGGATACGTTGCCGCCGCCCATAAGCATAAACGGGAGCAGCGACGACATGTTGTTCCCGTTCACAGAGTTGCCGCCCTTAACCATTTCAGACATGAGCATATAGGTCATCATTTTGTCCATGCCCTTTTTGCCTGTTAAGACGTCGTTGCCGAACATTGATACGATTTTGCCGTAGAAGTACGTGTTGCCCATGAAAACGTGGCGCTCGGGCAATATGTCTTCGACCGTCGAGTCTTCATAGTTAATCACTTTGATTGTGTCTTTTCCGGCAGACACAACGCATTTGGGCTTTCCACCGACGAGTATGACGTCGCCCGGTTTGACCTTACTTGTAGGTATCAAGAAGAAAAATTCTTCGCCTATATTGAAAACAAAGTCGCTGCAATTTGTCAGCCTATTTGTTTTGAGGTTATAGGTTTTATACCCGTCGTTTGTTTTGACCGCAAGACCTCCGTTCATCGAAAGTCTGCACATTCCGTTGGCAATTTTGCCAAACATTCCGTTGAGCATATTCATTTGTGTGCCTCCTTATTTATTTATGTTTTATTGTTTGTCGTTTGTTTTTCCTGCCGCAATAACGCTTATCCCGAACGGTCTTAATTTCGGGTCGTGCGTTTGCATAAGTTCTTTCACCTCGTCATACGCTTTGCTTTTCGCTTCTTCGAGCGTTTCTGCCTCGATCTCCTCCGTGTAATAATCAAAATTTGCTCTTACAGACGCCCAATATTTCATTATGTTCCTCCTTCGCTCCAATCTAACGCTTGACCGCAATTATAGCAATAGTTTATATTAACTGATAATAACGAAATAATTTCATTCTCACACTTCGGACATTTATATGCGTCATAAGTATTTATAGACTTTTTTGGTATCTGCTTTTCAAGAGCTTGTATAGCCACTCTATATGCTTCCTTGAATTGTTCTTGATGTTCTTCTTTCATAAACCTAAAACCGTCTTTAATAAAAGTTGTGCAGTTTATTAAAACCGTTTTTGCTTCTTCGTTTGTCATTCTTCCCCTCCGTCCATACGTGCGCCGCACTTACTACAATATTTCGGAAGTTTTTGCGTTTTTCGTAAAAAATTTTTATTTCGTTTGCACTCGGAACATTTATATTCTATCTCCGGGTTCTTTGTTCCGTAGCCTCCCTTTTGCCAGCCAGTTCTTATCCATTCGCCGTGCTTTACTTCTTCAAGGTCGGCGGTAGGCTGGTCGAAAATTAAGTCTAATACTTGAAATTTTCCTATCAAAGTGTCTTCGTTGTTGATACAAAAGTGGTTGCTTGCACTATCTCCGTCAAGATATAGCTCTTCGATTTGTTTGCTTAATTTATCTGCATCAATAAATCTTGACATTATTTGTCGCCCCAATCTAATGCCTGACCGCAAGCATGACAATATCTGCTTTTGTTTCCTGCCGTCCATTTGCCGTCTACTTTTATTATTATACGCGCTCTACAACGCGGACAATCGTAATCAACAGCTAATGCAAACACTTCGTTAGTAATCGCCTTTTGGGGTATCTGCTTTTCAAGAGCTTGTATCGCCATATCGTAGGCTTCAGATATACCGCTGTAATCAATACATTCCTCAAGAAATTGCAACTTTTGATTTTCAATTTTCCGTTTTGCTTCTTCGTTTGTCATTTCTTTTTCCCTTTCTTATCTGCAAATATAATATGATACGTTTTCCCGAACAAAATGACTCGAATATCTCGGTTAAATATTTTTTTACCGAACTTATCATATACGGGCGGATAATGCACAATAGAAATAATCGGCGTTATCTTTTTCGTATGACGGAAAAAAGCGATAATCTTAATTTTGCAACGGCTCATTTCATTCTCCCCTTTTTTCGATTTCATTTGTTAAAATCAAAAACCAATCTTTTTTTATAACATCGCCTAATAATCTGCTAATGGCGTTTCCTTTTTGATTAAATTCTTTTTTAACATTTGCGAGACCCGACAATGTAGATATATGACGGGCTTTAATCACAACGCACATTTCGTTAAGCATTTCTCTGAAAAGATAGCGTACATTTTCAACAAATTCCGCGTCTTGAATTTTTGGTTCTGAAAGTGACTTATACTTTTCTGCGTATTCTTTCGCTGTCATCCTTTCCCTCCGTCTGTTCCTTGCTCATTTCCAATCACTTCTATCCAAATATAGGAAGAAGGCTCAAAACCTACATTAAAATCTATCACTGTCCAGTTTTGATATTGCATCACAAGCTCATCCATTTCGTCTCCATCGCCCTCGGTAATTTCGTGCGGCACGTAGTGACCGTTATCACGTGTGTATATTACAAGCGTTTCTGGATAATCGTTAAATTTATTAAAAAAATCAGCAAGGTTAATTTCTTTCATTTTGCACCTCCGTCCATTTTTGCGCTACAGTTGTTGTCGTCCCTTACGGTTAAACGGAGTTCTACGATCATTCCATCTTTACGATCCCACTCGTAACCGAATGTGTTTTGTCCTTCTGGTATCATTCCAGCAAGATAGTCTCTGACTGCGCACAAAGCTTCATCGGTGCAATCTCTTTTTTCGAGCCATAAAGTTTCTTTTGCGTTTACTCTGCCGATATAAATTGTGTTAGTCAAAGCAGATGTTGCAATCTTAATTTTATCAACCGTGTAACTCATTTGTTATTCCCCCTTATCCCGTGTCCGCAGCAATCATCAGGATTAACTATTCCCTTCCAAGCTTTAGCACACGTCGCATATCCTCCGGACTCGGCGTCGAGATACTTGCACTCTATACAACGAACCGGGCTTGCGCCTTTATCGGAGTCGTGCCCGAGCAGCTTGTAGGTAAGTTCAATCGAGTTAAACAAGTCTTTGCGCATCTTGTCGTCCTCAAGGGCTTCTCCTACTTCGGATTTGTTCATAAGCGCAAAAGCAGTTAACCCTAAGCTATAACCTGTTTGTATCGCTTTGCATGTAGCAGCGTCAACTTCTGAACAAAAGCCGCAAGTTGCCCAGCAAATGTCGAAATCCTCGTACCTCATCCTACAATTTTTGGGGTCTTTTTTCGGACTTTTTTTGGTCATAAAGCCTTCCTTTTAACTAATCGTCGAGATAGGTTTTGAATATTACCAACACAATGATGAAAATTACGGCAATTATCGCGCTTATCCAGATCGGTGATAACACCCATATCCAAGACCATTTAATCACATTGCAGAGCTTTAAAACGATAAACGCTATTGCTAAAAGCCCCGCAAATCCTATTCCTGCACCTTTTTTCATATTGTTTCTCCTTACTTAAAACTTTCCGCGTATGCTCTAACGCTCCGCGAATATCCGTTTTCTGTTATGCTTCTTTCTTTTGCCCACTGGGCGTATCCTCCTCCTCCGTTGTACGCCATTAACGCAAGGTCGATTGTTCCGAACCTGTCGTACTGTGCTCGTAGCAGCCAGCAGATGCCTTCGACGTTGCCTTCAAGTGTGTAAATGTCGATTCCTTTGTTCGCAAGATTTTGCGCATGATATTCTTCGTTTATGCATCCGATGCCTATGTACTTGGCTCCGCTGTGGATTTCCGTGTGGTCGGGATTTTCATTCCACGTCGTTTCAACTCCGAGCAACGCAAGGACTGTTCGGTATGGCAAGTCATATTTTTCTGCGTACTTATGAACGATATGCTGTAATCGTTCGCTTGCCGGTAGCGGTTTTCTTCTTCCGCCGTAAACGTAAGTCTCAAAGATTTGGAACTCGTCTTCCGGTGCTGCGAGACAAAGTTCTTCGGGCTCTTCTGTTTCAAACTCAATTACGATAACGTATTCGGTTACATAAATCGCTCGTCTATAGTGTTCTGCGCCGTCGTATTCTTCGTACTCGAGTTCGTCAAGCTCGTCTTCCGTTTCCGGAGGCTCTGTTTGAATTGTTGTTGTCTCTACGATGGTTGTCGTGTCAACGACGTATATCGCCTCTGCTTTTTCGTCCTTTGACGTTGTGAATGCAATTATCAGGATTGCTGCAAACAACGCCACAAAAAAACACAGAGCGTATTTCGGAAAATCTTTCATAGCAGCTTCTGTCCGCATTGTTCGCAAAACTTCGCATTGTCGCCGACCATTGCGCTACATTCGGGGCAAAACCTATGAAAGCCTCTGTGAATTGCGGATTGTCCTTCGCGCTTATCCATGTCCTCAATGGCGATTGCAAGCGCCTCTTTTGTCTGACTGTTGCTGTTTACACTCATCAAAAACAGAAGCTTGTTCTTGGCTTCTCTGTGTGTCACGAACTCACCTCGTTTATAATCAGGTCGCCGTTCGCAATCGCTGCTTGTTTTCTGCGATATTCACACAAGCAGTTCCACGAACAGAACGGAACCCTTTTTTTGTTTACTCGTTCTTTATACACTGTGCGAGGCATTAAAACGAACTCTTTTCCACATTCGGGACACACTGCTTTATGAAAATCTGCATAATAATTAGGCATTTAAACACTCCATTTCCCGAACATTTGTTCGTTTATTTTTTACTCGGCGATGCGAACTGAGTCGGCATCTTTGCCGTCTCTTTCTTTGTCGCTACGCCGTTTTTAACCTCGTAAAAAAAATACTTGGTTCTCGCTTGATCGCTCGTCACAAAACCCTTAAGGTTGTGCTCTTTGTCATAATAGCTCGCCCAAAGTGTTTGATTTTTCGGAACAAGCTTCTTTTCGTTATCAGTCATAGTGAACTGCTGCTCCGGTGTTGTCAGTCGCCCACTTTGCAACTCCGCCGTAATACTTCTCGGCAATCTCGAGCTGTCTCTTTGTCGGCAGCGAACGGAGTCTCTCATTCGCTTTCTTGAGCCTCTTAACAGACTCAGCGGCGGTAGAATAGAAACTGCATCCTACGCAAGATTTTCTCTCAAGAACTTTGCAGGCGTTGCAACCATAATCATAGTTTACGCAGCCTGTTTTTGCGGTGTTTCTCAATATATAGTCCTCCTTTATCGAACATTTGTTCGTTTTTCTATATTATATCACGGCAAAGCCTCTTTGTCAAGACCTTGCCGTGATTTTGTGTTTATGAATTTTTACGCAGTTTTTTGTTAACTGATTACGTCGTCAGCGTCGTTCAACAAATCCTCGATTTTGCTTATTAGATCGTTGCAATCGCTTGTTATTGTTGTCGCCGACGCCCAGATATCTGTAAGTAAATCCGCTTTGTCTGCACGTTCATCATACGTAAGCGAATTCTTAAGATTGTCGGGTGTATTGTCGAGGTTGAAGTGTTCGTCAGACTCAAGCCTTCCGAGCTTTGCATCCAGTTCGTTCAGCTTCTCCTCGGTTGCTTTGAGCTTATCTCTTATCTGACGGTAGCTCAGCATTATGTCTCTTAAGGTGTCGCGTGATTTTTTGTTCAAATTTCCCCTCCTGTTTTAGGCTCTCCCGTGAAATCCGTATTTCTCCATTAGGGTTTCATAGTTTACAAACGGACAATAGATCTCCGGTCTCGATAGCCTATTTGTTGAAAAATGTACCGATATGCCGTTCTCAGGAGTCATATGAACGGGATAGCCTATATCAATGTTGTGTACTTTTTTATAGCCGTCACATTTCAGCGAAATGTTTGTGGAAAACCACTTTTTCAAATCTTGCTTCATTTTCTCGGCTTCTTCCGGTTTCCCCCACATCCAGTTCGTCTTCATGCCTTTGTCGAGGATTTCTCTGCAAGTAAGATAATAAGCAAGCTGATTGCGGGTTAAATAGTCATATCCGACTATCTTTGTTGACACGATTTTCGTTGCTTTTCTTTTCAGCAAATAATCGTCTGCCCACTCGATGCCGCCACAGTTTCTGTCTTTTTCGTCTTCCTCTGTCAGCTCAAGCTTTGATTCTTCTTCCTTAATCATCGCCTCGACTTTGGCGACATTGCTACAATTCAAGCAATACTCTTTGTACCCGTCGGGGAACACTCCGCCGCCGCTAAGTCGTCTGGCTCTCTCGTCGGCATAGTTTATTCTTTCGCCTTTTTCTTTAAGACTGAAGAATCCGAATATCAAGAAACAAACTATTGATAAGATTAACCACATAGTTCACACCCCCTTTACTATATATATTATACATTATATGTTGCGTTTTGTCAAGACTTTTCGCTCGGATTATCCTGCGTATTGTCGGGTTTGAAAATTGCCTTTTCGTTTATGTGTTTGTAAAGAATGTTTTCCGATTCTACATAGATGTCGTAGCTTACGTCCGAGTTGTCTTCAAATGTCCCGAAACGGTCAATGATTTCGATTGTTCCTTCAATCGTTCGAGGATTTCCGTCCCAGTTGACATTGAAACAAACCTTTTCTCCGTAATCATATTTGGGTTTTCCGATCATATTGTCCTCTTATTCCGACTGAATGTCTATAAGTGTGCTCACGTCGCCGTTGCCGCCCATATATGTAATGGGGTATTTTCCGTCCCACTGCTGAATGAGATAATATTTAAGCAGATCGGGAGTGAGATATTCCGATACAGCTTTATTCTTCGCAGCTTCTTTTAAGCCTGCATATTCGGCGGCATCCGCCTGTATTTTCGTTACTTCGAGTTCTGCCTGAGCAGCTATTTTTGCAACTTCAGCCTGTGCGGTCGCTTCTATCTGAGCGCGTTCCGCAGCCTGTGCCGCTTCCATTGTTTTCTGCTCCTGCTCCGTCTGCGCCTTGAGTTTATTCTGCACGGCAACCTGTTTTGCTTCAACCGCGTTGGTAAATTCGTCCGTGAAGTCCATATCCTCAATCGCCGTTGACGTAACCTTTATATTGTATTTATGTAACTGTTCGCTCAAAAGCGCCTCGATCTCAGAGGCAAGACTATCTCTTTTACCTATCAGGTTTTCTGCCGTATAGTGTGCCATTATCGTTTTCACACATTCGGCAACATTCGGTGTAATTACCGTGTCAAAATAATCTGTTCCTATGCTTCTGTATATTTCGGAAGCGTTAACCTTGTCTATCTGATAGTTTATCGTGTAAACGCACGAGACTTCCTGAATGTCAGAACTGAAGCACGCAAGGTCTATCGTAGCCTTCTGAATACGGTTATCCATTTTGACTATTCTTGCCCACGGCGCTTTTGTGTTAATACCAGCGTCAAGAGTTGTGTCTTCAACCTTTCCGAATATCGTTACTATTCCCGTGTGTCCTGTCGGTATCGAAGTAAAGAAACTTCCGACGAACAATCCTATTGCTAAAAATATAGCAACAGCGGATGAAATTATCAAGACTTTTCTATAGTCCTCGTTGAACGCCCCGACAATCAGAAGGATAACCGCTATAATTGCGATTATGATGCTAAAAACAAATGCTACCATTATTATTCTCCTTTTTATTTATTGTTTTATTGGTTGTTGTTGCCTGTAATAAGCTCGCTGTGCGGCAGAGTTTCAATCCACTTGCAGAACTCTCTCCACTCGGGGAGCCGGTGGTTCTTTCTCTGCGCATAAATCGTCTTGAGCTGCCTGTAGTTTGTCGTCATTCCCGCCGTCAAAATGAAACCCGCAGGATTGCTGTAAAGGATTTCGAGATATTTAACTTTCTGAATATCACTATTCTCGGGAATTAACCCTGCTTCGACACGACCAGCAAATTCGTTATACTCTTTAACCTTTTCTTTCATGATCTCAATTATGCGTTTATCGACGTACTCGTTGTACGCTTTGTTGAGATCGAATTTTGTTATGCGGTGCATTGTGCTTTGCGAGCTGACAAAATCAAGAAAGTGATACCGCTCCGCCTCGACCCACGCTTTGTTTGAAAACGAGAAATCGAACTGAACGATTATTCCGGTCAAAAATTGGTCATGACCAGAGCCACGTTCAGATTGTGCCAGAGCCTTTATCCCTTCGGTTAATTCTTCTGTCGGTTTGTTTATATCAACCGACATCGGAAACTTTGCTCGGCGAATGCTCTCTTTAAGACCATACACAACTGCGTTTGATACCACGCCACAGCCTTCTACTGTAATGTAACTCATTTAAACCTCCTGTTACTATTTTACGTAAACACAAAAGTCAGAGCCTATGAAATTGTCTGTGGTTAATTCGTTGCTTGAAAACAGCCTCATACACCCGCTTTTCGGCAAACAGTCTATACGCCAATCAACATATTTCGGATGCTGAAAATCTATTCCATTGCCGCCGATACCGTTTAAATGTATGACATCTGACCAACCAGATACAACTCCCACGATTTTTCCACGCTTGGCGAGAATAAACTTAATACTTCTATATCCGCTGTCGTGTTTTTTAGAGGTTGGAACCAGTATGATTTCAGAAAACGAATCGCATGGTTCAAAATTCTCCATATCCAAGAATTCTTTTTTTGAATAAGAATTGATGTCTCTGTCCATAAAGCCTCCTTTTATAAAGACGCGCAAAACGCGCCGAGCTTATTCCACAATACGAGAGTCTCAGGTGATATCAGGATATCGTCGGGAACTCCAGTTACGCAGTGCCACAGATAAGCTTTCTTCCATAACTGTGCGGCATACTGCCTTTCCTTAATGGTGAAGTACTGGAGCCATAATCGTCTGCGTTTGCCGGTGTTCCACCGCATTCCGTAAACCGTTTCTGCGATCAGTTCGTATGGGATTTTCTCTTTTATTTGCTTGTCAGTCAGCTGAATAAGAGTTCTTTTCATTCAGCCTCCCAGTACGTATATCCGCATTTAAGCGAATAGTAGTCTTTGCCGTTTCTGAATTTGATAGGATGTTTAGTGATGAATGTGCCGTAGAAATTGCAGACCACGTTGTTCTCAACGGTAATCGGGTTACCGCCGTCATCGCTATGCCTTATCTCATACACGTACCACCCGTCGGGAACCGTGCTTCGGTCAACGCGTTCAGATGTAAGCACGCCGACGTTCTCGGTCGTCTTGCCCGGCGCAAGCATAAAATTATCGCCGATTGCAATCGCCGCGTCGAAACTAATTCCGTTTCTCATTTCGTTCTCCTTTCAGAATCTTATTTCAAGAGCGTTTATTGCTCCGTTCTCGTCTTTTGCTGCGAACACGGGGTACCAACCGTCGCCATATCCAGACTCCGTACAGAAACCCTCTTTTGTAATGAGATAGTTGTGCTCATTTATCTTTTCGCAAAATTCATCCCATTCATCGTCATTATAATCGGGCTTGTTTTGAAAGAAGCCCGCGAGACCCGCATCAACAGCCAGTTCTCCGATTTCTTCAAAGTCCTCGTAGTCATGCATTGTGTCGCCTTTATAATATATTCCGCATATGAACGTGCGACTGTACTTTCTTCTTTTCTGGGTTATGCTGTCTATATAACTCAATTGTCATTTCCAAGCAACACAGCGATACTCCCCCGGTTTGACTCTAATTCCGCTTTTGACACACGAGGTGTCCGCATCATAACAAGGGTCTGTTGCTGTAACCGGCGTTTCGTCGTAATATCTTGTTCCGACTTCTATAGGTTTTAGCTTCATTTTGTTCTCCTTTGCATAAATTCGTTTATCATAATCCTGTTTGTAATAAGCGGGGATGCGCCACTGCTTCCAGCGATGTTCTACCGCTACTTTGTCTTCACTCCCAACTGTTTCTCTGATGTCTTGCGTGTCTTTCTTGTGTTTTTTACCTCTTTTTCCACCATGATTGGTGTCATTTTTGCACCTTTTCCCCCTTTTTTAACGCGATTTCTTACCCGAAGCTTACTTTGCAACGCGCGTGCCAGACAGCTGGTCTTCCCGGGGTGTTCTTTTCGTCCTAACATTTTTATACGTCCGATAATACCGAACGCTTGGTTTCACCAAAATGCGATTATGATTTTAAATTAAAGCGCGTTTAACGCTGCTATATCTTCGGCAGAAAGTTTGCTGACGTCGAACATCGGCTCCTTCTGCATCGCTTTTATTTCGTTAAGCGTGTAACCCTCGAGAAGCATCTTCTTCTCGACGCAGAGTTTTGAGACCGAATTATACAGACAGCGTTTGTTGTTTACGACGGTGTCCCATATCGACGTGTCGTCCTCTTTGAAAGCTTCGTAGCTTATGTCGTCCACCTCTTTTTCCGTTGTGGCATTTTTGATTTTTGCTTTATAGTATTTAAGTCTTTCGTTGTAAACTTCTTTTGTCATATTATTTTCCCTTCCTGTTTGAGTTTTCTGCGAATGTTCAATCGCTCGGTCAAATCCAGATTTGTATAATCAGGATATAACCTGTAGATTGTCTCATAGTTTTTTGCCTGAATTCTGTCGTACTCCGCAAGGTTCGCTCGTGTAACCTCTTCGCGGATTGAGAATAGCTCACGCGGATACGTCAATCTTGCTCACCTCTTATTTTCGAGTCGAGTTCGTCAAACTTTTCCAAAGCTGAAGCAAGTTCGTTTGCAGAATACACATATCTTGCCGAGCCGTCTTTAAGGTAAGAACTAACTTCAACTGTAATCTCCTTCTTTTCCCAGTCAATATTCAGACTTAAAGATACGGAATGATATCCTTTGTTTGAAGCCTTAATGACCATTCTTTATCGCCTCCTTCGCCCACCTTACGAGGAAGTTCATCTCCTCGTCAAATCCTCCGTCGCGTCCTACAATGAAATCAGCGTTGAAATACTCGTTGACCCACCAATCAAACTCCCCTTTGGTTTCGGGGATGTTGTCGACGTATCCCCACTCGCCCTGAAACTCGTCGGGCATATATTCAAAAAACTTCATGGTGTCTCCGTCTACTTCTTCGTACAATTTCAAAATGCGCTCTGCATCGAGGATTTCAATTTCAAAACTGCCGTTGCCGTTGTTTGCGCATTCGTTTGCGTAAATGATATATACACGATCTTTGGCTCCGTATACTTTGCCCGACGCAAACACCGCGTCCATTCCGGGCACGATATTCTCGTATGTTCTTTCTGTGGACTCGAGGCAAACGTATCCTTCATAGTCTTGGTCATATCCGTAGAACTGACAACCTTTGCACGAGCCTTTATTACAAATATGCGCCATAGCGTTCTCCTTTCAGGTTTTTATGATTGTATTCTTTATGAACTCTTTTTCGTCAATCCCATTTACAGCGTCCCAAGCCGAGACGTCTGCAAAATATTCTGTGCGGTATTCGTCGTATAAATCGTATGGTTGAATAACTCTTGCTATAGCTCTTAACGTAACTGTTGTGCTACCAACCCATTCGACGAACGACCATAATATTCCGTCTTTCTCAAATAATACGCCATGCTCGTTTAAATCAGAGATATCGTAATAATTTGATATAATGCCACTTTCGAGGAAGTGAAATCCGTGTTGAAGCGCAAGATCTATACAGCTACTTGCCCATACTCTTGCGGTTATATTGCAAAAGCGGGAGGTGTTTGTAAGCCGTTCGACTTTCATCCCGTCACCCCGTTTATCGCGTCCCAAGCGGACACTGCGTCGAATTCCGGTTCGAACACGTTTCCGACTTCTCGCAGGATTATGCCGGATGAATCGTTGAGCCAACGTATAAACACATACAATTTGTTGTCTTTTACGTACATTGTGCTGAAATCGTTAACCAATTCTCCATCGGAAATATCGACAAGATTCGATATGCTTATAGCGTATACTCTTTCATATCCGAGGCGCTTGGCAACTGTTTCGCACCACTCTTCGCCTCCCTCGCGTGGAAGAAAAACGTCGACCGGTGTGTATGGATTGTAAGTTTTTTCTACTATCATATCACACCTCAAACGTCGAATTCGTACAGCCAGTCTGAGAAATGTTCGAGAATGTTGCCGTCAACATTCATCCACTGTGCACAGAACTCGTCCTCGGAGTATCTTCTATAGAAATCCTCAATGACACCCGCCGATACATATACAGTTCCGTGCGCCCTTAGGTAATCCATAATCTTTTTCATATCGTCGGGAAACTCAAAGTGTTCGTATTTTTCGTAAATTTTCATATCGTTCTCCTCTAATGTAATCCAATAAAAGTGTGCTACAGCAGTTACTACCGATGTATTGGACTCAATTAACTCCGCCTACACCGCTCTGTGTGTTTCGTTTGTCAAAGTTTCTCGAATCTTTTTTTCCTTTTTTCTTTTCAAAGTCTTGATTTCTTGTACTCATTGTCGGTATTTCTTCTGCGTTTTAGCCAATTCTGACAGTTCTTTGCGATTTCTGTATCTATTTTGGCAACTGTTGCTATGTGCCCATAGTCTCCTCAGCTCGATCTGTCGTCCTAACATTGCGGTGCGTCCGATAAAACCGAACGCTCAACTTGCGTTGAAATACGATTACATTATAAAATGGTTATTTGTTTTTCGTTTTCTTCTCGCTGAAATCTAAGCGATAAAGCCCCGACTGAACCCGCCAGATTCCATCGGTACCACGGACAACGTGGTCTATTTGGTGTACGGATTTTTCCCAGCAGTTCAACTTCCACTTGTAAAAGATTTCTACGGCAAAAACTCCAGAAGAGTTTTGTTCGGTGAACCCGATTTTTATATCATAATCACCCTTTTCTTCGTGTACCTTTTTTACCATAGATATAGCTTCATCGACCGTTATTCTGATTGCTTTCCCACCTGACGCCGACCAGTGCGGGCACCAGTGCTCAAACACATCCGCATAATGCATATACTGCGGAGGCTGTATATATGTGCAAAAATCGCTTGCTCCCCTCATTTCGCGATGCTTGCAATTAAGGCACACACGCTTTCTCTCTTCGCCCATATTTTCATCAAACTCCTTTCTGATTACCCTCATTTTGCCAATAATCCGTAGTAAACACAGGGCGGTTTTCTGTCTTTTACGTTCGGTTCCTTCCAACATTTGTCGCTAACGCATCTCTTTTTCATCTCATCGTTTGGACATTTGTAACAGCCGGGACTTTTTAAGCAGTATTCGGCAAGCTCTTTTTCTGTCGGTGTAAGTTCTGTTTGATTCTTCATGTCATATTCATATCCTCTCCGACAATATTTATCTGGCAACTCTTCATCACCTCGAGCGCCGCCTTGTGTCTTTCCGGCGTCGAACCGGCGCAGCAGGACGCGTCAACCGTAATTTCAACTTCGGGGCACGTTGCCTTGATGAGAAGTGCGTTTGAAATAACGCAGATATCGGTACACAGACCGACGATTTCGATGCGGTCATATTTTTTGCATTTGTTGGCAAGCTCTAAACTGCCAAATGTCTTTTTGTTGACAACTTCGCTTTTGTCGTCTTCAACATTCAACAGAGCGTCACGCACCTTGACGTCGAATGTCCACCCTTCCGTTCCGTAGATACAGTGCTTTACGGGCAAATGTTTGCCTTCTGTGGTTTCAAGATAGTCTTCCTCATGTTCATCCTTGGTCGCAAAAACAAAGCCGTCCCAGTTGTGGATTTTCTCAACGACTTTCGGAACGATTGCCCGCGCTTCTGCGGAGCCGAGCGAGCCGTCGATGAAATCTTTTTGCATATCGACCACGATCAGCGCTTTCATATTTCGTTCCTTTCCTTTCTCAAGTGGTACTTTATCGTCTGTCGAAGCCATTCTGTCATTGTATTCCAGTTGAGGTTCAGTGCGCTGACGCTGTCGTCGAGCCATTCGGCGAATAAGAAGTTAAGCAGATCATCTTTCTTGACAAGCCATTCTGCCTCGAATTCGAGGAACTTGTCCTGAATATAATCTGCCATTAGCATTTCCGCATAATTCTCGAAGAAGCAGATTTCGTAAAATCTGTCGTAAACCTCAGGCGTTTCTTTCTTGAGCATTTTACTGCGGAACTTGCAAAGTTCGTTTGACACCTTGTCGACAAGATTAAAATATAATTCGTCAGTCATTTTAGTCCTCCTTCATAAAAGATTAGTTTGATTTTCCCACGGCGCTGTGACAAGATATGACGGCGAACCGTTATAGGATACGTAGCCGTTCTCCTCATACCAGTTGTCGTTTTTGTATATAAAATGCCACATCTCGTTGTCTTCGCCAACGAATTCTATCTCGCCGGCGGAAATTTTATATTCTTTGTTAAGCTCGACTAACGCTTTTTTGACATCATCTTCGTAGTAGATCGAGTCGTCGCTGATCTCCACAGATAACGGGTGTGCTCTTGATATATACACATCATAAAAAACTTCTTCAAGAATTGTTTTTACATCCTCGTTGACCTCCGCCCAGTTTTCTTCGGTGGTCAAAAAATCAATATACCCTTTTGCTTGCGCGCTGTATCCCATATTTCCCTCCTTACATAGTTATACTTCTGTATAATAAACGCGTTCTTCTATCAACTCTCGTTGTTCAGTAAATATCGGTGGTTCTTCGTCTATCACCCACACGTTGGGAGTTTTAAATACGCAAACTCCGCGTTTAAAGGCTGCTGGTTGTTTATTGAAGTTTATATTATGCTGCGAAAATAGCATTTCCTGAATATCATTGCAAGATTTTTTATTCAGTTCTTTATGCGAAAAATAACATTGTCCGAGCATTTGTATGGCGTTTCTGGTTGCATCTTGCTGACGCCAAATAAAGTAGTTTGTGACTTCCTCTTTCGGCAGATTAAACACTCTTGCATCGAATATAGCGCCCGTGGCGTTCCGGTATGCGTTAGCAAGTGAGTCTTCTTCCGCAGACGTGTGCCACGCTTCATCGTAATCGTCGAACCACTTACCGGCTTCCTCGTCAAAAAACTTGGCGAAGGCGCTCGTTGCTATTGACGCAGCGACAGAACACATTTTTTGTATTCTGTAGTCGAACCAAGCGCTTGTCGAAAGCGTGTCATAATCAGTCAGAAGAAGAGATATTTCGTCACTTTGCGTGTATCCGAATTTGCATCCTTGAATATTCTGGCACAGATACTGAGTAGTGCGATTCATTGCATTATGAAAAACGCGATCATATGGCTTCGTAAAGTGTTTGGTGAAAGTGTGAAATGCTTTGCCGTCTATTCGGACTATCACAGGTGTTCTTCTTGATAAACGAGTTTCAGATCGTTCTTCATAAAACGACTTCATTCTATCCCCGAGCGAATCTTTTTTCATATATTCCTCCCTTTTGTATGTATCAATCAGTAAAATATTTCCGGTATTGCCTCCGACGGCACCTCGTGAAGCATCGCAGCCGTCCACACAACGGATTTCTGCATACTTGTCGGCTTCCAACGGTCGTTTACATCGAACTTTGATTTGTAGGACAAATAATATCCTGTTCCGTAGAGATAATGATTTGCGACGTACCCCATATCGACAAGAGTGTCGAGCGCTTTGCCGTATTCTCCGCCCCACGTCTTTTCTCCGTTAGAAAAAGCCATCACGGGCTTCAGCCCTTCTTCTTGCGATTTATAGCAAAGGATCCTGTAAGCAAGCTCCTCGTGACCGGCGAAATCGCATGGGTAAAAATCTCCATTCGGAGCGATAATGCCTGTCCAGCCCGGGATTGAATTATCAATAACCGGCTCAAGCCCGAACTCGCATCTGGCGTTGTTCCGTTTTGAAAACTTTTCCGGTTCGCGGGTTTCGACTTGGATCTCGCGATCTGCCGACAAGCGGTATTTAGCGTTGCGCATTTCGAATCCCGGAGAACTTTTCGTTGCTTCATATATATTCTCCCAGAATTCATCATCTGTCACCGGTATTCTGCACTGGTTGGAGCAGATATAAATGAGCTCCGGATCTTCGAGCAACCATAAACCAGCCTTTGTCGGGTCTTGTGCGGCGGGCAGAGGTTCAATATATTCCCCGAGCCGAACCTTATCTTGATCCTTATCGCTATATTGGAACCATATCGAACATTCCTCGGCGGTGTGGACGTTCATTTCTCTCGCTTTTCGGTAAGATTTCACCGTACTCCACTTGTCTACATAGTATATGCCGTTACGCTGAATATCCGCTTGAATTTTCGCTATTTCATGCTTCTTGCTGACTTCTTGAAGTTTGTCGGTTATAGGGCGATAACGAGCGTTGTCATCGACAAGCTCAAACGTATTCACACCGACGAACTTTTTGCGACCCTCAAGAATGTCGTTAACTGTCTTGGTTATCTCATCTTCGGAATACCCAACCATACAAGAACCAATCAGTTCGCGAACGACCGGGTATGGCTTGTCCTCGTCCCAGAACCAAGAACGTGCGAATTCGGTAAGCCACTCGCCGTCTACCGAAAAATGTAAAACCTCAGTTTCCATTGTACCTCCTAATTTTATTTATAGTTATCGAGCCATAGGACTTTCACCTATAGGAGCAAAGGTTGGATTCGGGTGCGCATCCACTACCAACGGTTTCTAACCACTTTCTACTATTGTTGACTTTGCTTTTTCGTGCTTCATATTTTTAAGAGACTTTCTTTTTGGTCGGGATATTGTGGGATTCGAACCCCTCCTCCGCCTCCTCTGGCGGTATGCTGCCTCCACTTACACCATCACCCTAATCTCTGCCACGCTTTACCGAGCTGTACGGGCTCTTACGTAAAGCTTGTACGTGTGGCATACTACACACGGCTTTATTACTCACTACTCGATTTTTTATATCGACATTACGTTTTCGGTTATTTCTTTCGGTTTGCCATACAAGAAGTTTCCGACATCGTGAATATTTGTTATCTTGTCAATCGACCAACCATTATACAACTCAATTGCGCTCTCAAGACTCACTGCAATCAAAGCTTCGAGTTGTGCCCCTGCGAAGCCGTAGTATTTGCTGAATTCTATAAGTGCATCTTTTGCGCTCTGCGCCTTGACCCAGTAAACATAGCGCAAACTCCCCGTTTCGTTAACTCTGATTACAAATTCGTATAACCTCATATATAATCTCCTTATTCAATATACATTGGATCAGTCGGTTTTGTTTCGTCTTTTTCATAGTGTGAACATTTCCGAAGATATTTAAAGTTATCGCCAGAACGCTCTCTTGTTGACTGCATCCAATTTCCTTTATATTCACAAGCTATATAAGTTCCGTATCCCGTGTCACAACAATTGTAATATTTGCACTGTTGTAAACATTTGTATTTTTTAAGAGCCTCTTGTTTTCTTTTTTGATATCTCTCTTCGGCTTCTTTACGATATTCGTCATACTCTTTTTGCAACATTTTCTCCGTCCACGGAGAAAGATTAAAAAACTTCCAGACCGGCATTCCATCTAATATGTCTTCTGTTACGCCTTTTGCAACTTCCTCTGGCGAACAATTCATAAATCTGACCATGACTCTGTTGCTGTTTATAAATGCAACAAGCGCCTCAACGTTTATATCATCTGTGCCATATTCGATTTGACCATGGATCTTCAACATTTCAACCAGTTCGTAAAATCTGGCGTATGGCATATCGTCTATATATTCGCCAAACATTTATATATCTTCCTTGAAATCTTCTGCGCGGAATCCGTTTCTATACTCTCCGCTATCACCTCTGACTATACAAAGCACCATAGCCGTTAACATATAGTCGTAGACGTTGGTTTTAAATGCACCGTAACTTGCTATTCTGGCGCTTTCCTGCATTTGCCTTAGCTGCATTGACGGTTTATCTGCGTGATCGATAAAATCGCAGAATACTTCAAATATGATGCCTTCTATGACTCCATCGGTGTAAACATTGCGATCACAGCCGCTGTATTTCATCATATATGCAATGGCGGCTTCGCGATACGAAGGATATTCGCCGCCGTGATGTTTCAAATAGCGGATCATTCCTACTGTCTTTTTTTCCATAAAGCCTCCATTTTATCCGCCGAACACGATTTCATCAAACAGCGCGAACTGAATGATTGCGTCTGCGGTTCCGGCGTCATACTCGCTGGAATCGAAATCTCCGTCGAAATAGCCCTCTTCAAAGGCTTTTTTTATGCCGTTGAGTAATTTGTCGAGCGTGAGGCTCCACTTGTCGTCACTTTCTGCATCGTACAGGATAAGCTCTCCGCCTCTCGAAATCTGATCTGAGGCATATTCGCCGAGATAATCGCCCACGACATCGACTCTGTCGCACCAGTACGTGATGCCGCCTTCAAGAGCGTCGCACATAAGGTCGTCTATGTTTTCGTCTGTTACTTTTATCGTCTTTTTGACTGTCAAATTATGCATACCATTCTCCTTCTGGGAACTCAATCCCTACTGTTTTATAAAGCGTTTCTAACGCTTCGATTTCTGATTTTGATAACCTCACAGGATTTCCGTCGATTGCTTCTCCGAGCTGGCTCAAAGCGTCGTTCCACGACATATCCCTTGCGTTTTCCAAGTCGTACACGGCGTAGTACGGCTCGTCAATCCACGTCTTTTCGTAAACAAGAAACCAACAGTCTGTTTTTGTATTTCTTGTCGCGTGTTCCAACGCGGTGTACTGTTCGTCTGATAATGTCATTGAATGAATTTTGTTCATCGTTCTCCTCCTTTTTATTTTTACACAATCCTAAGTTATAGATGGCGCCTTGACCAAGGAGTCCTCCTCGTCATCGAGATGCCTCGGTAATCACGTTTTTATACCTCTTTAGGGGGTCGTTTTTCACATTTTTTCAATTTATATACCCTTAATTTGAGGTTTCACCATCAGGATTACTTCCATCTCGGACTGCAGCATCCTTCGGATCCTGATACCTGCTCCTTCTTCGTTCTAACATTTTTATACGTTCGATAAGACCGAACGCTTGCGTTTCCGCAAAATACGATTGTGTTTCTTATTTGTTAAGCTCATTCAAGAGCTCGTCTTTCGTTTGTAGTAATAATTCGTACAGCTCGTTGTTTGATACAACCTTAGGAGCCACAAGTTCATCGCCGTCCCACTTTCCAAGCGTAAAGTTGGACACCGCTTTCCTCGCTTCGTCGCACTGTTCTTTCATAATGCCAAGATACCGGCTCGTTGTCGTTGCGTTCTCGTGATTTAACAACGTCTGAATTACCGCAAAATTCTTCTCGTTGATTGACGCGTCGTAAGTGCACTCAATAACCTTGACGAAAGTCTTTCTCATAGAGTGCGTTCCGAGGTGGGCTTCAATCCCGAGCGCTTTCTGCGCTGCAGTTAATATCTTGTAATACGCTTTCTCCGTGATGTGCTCGCCGCTTCTCTTGGTCTGGAATACATAGTCATTCAGGATTATTCCCTCGGGAAACAACTCGTTGACATATTCTTCCATAGCGGTCTTTATCGCCTCGGTTATCAGCGCATTGTTAATCTTTGTCGTTTTTTTCTCGAGCACCGGTATTCTCTCGCGGAACTCGTAGTCGTTGTTGTAAATGTGATAGAATTTCAAGCGAACGATGTCTGACGCTCTGACGCCGAGGTTACAACCGACCATCCACATTGTAGCGTTACGGATACCCTCAGGAGTTTTTTCCTTGAGCCAGTCATAAACACGCTTGAAGTCCGTGTATGAATTGATTGCCTCAGATGCGGATGCAAGTTTCCGTCCGTTGACGTTAACACCGCTCAACATTCGTTCAGTTTTTTCTGCGTTCTCCTTGTCTCTTTTACCCTGACGTTCTTCTTTCGTCAAGACTTTTTTGTATTGACCGTTGTCGATTGCGTCAACCAACTCCTGATACTTTAACTCATAAGTCAGCTGCTTTCTCTTAGCTTTTTCGAGTTCTTTTTCGAGGTAGTCGATTTGTATCTGGCGTTCCATTGCAATCTGCTGCCAGTCAACCATTACCCTTGTTTCTTCCATTTCGATCCCTCCGTATTCCTTTGTACTAAAACATTTCTTCTGTGCCCTCTTGCGTCTAATATAATCAAACGCGTCTTGCCGACCATATTTAGTCTGCTTAGGTATCTTTTCAATACTTAAGGGAAGACTATGAATTGTTCACACAATCCTATGAGAATAAAAACGGTTCTGCCCACAGGGTGCCGGCATCCAACTTTGTTTGGACATTGTTCGATTGTGTCCATTTCCTACGCTTAATTGGGAAATCTTTTTTAACTTTTTACTTCTTTGAGGTTCGTTTTTCTTGATTTCCACCCTTTCTTCATTGCGACGGTTGCTCTCGAATCTTCATTCCCCGTGTGACCCCAGACGACGTTCTTGAGATCCTGATCTGCCTCCTGATCTCTCGTCCTAACATTTTTGTACGTTCGATAAGACCGAACGCTCAGCTCTTGCTGAAATACGATTGTGCTTTTATCTTTGGACAAACTCGCAAATCTCACCCGTCTCAGGATTGTAAAGCTCTCCCGAGAACATAAGCGGGACGTTGTATGCAAGTCTGCATTCTTTCCTGATACGATATTTTAAATTGGCGACTGCTTTTCGCGGCGTTTCCGCAAGTGTTGTTGCAACGTAGTTGTTACGCGTAATCAATGTTCCGTCACGCTCAACTCGTCCTGTAAACACCCATTTTTCTTTCATAAGTTACCTCCAATTGTGGTTCGAAAACTTAATCTCATGAGAAACTTCCATTCTGGAAGTTTCGCATCTGATTAAGTTTTGAACGATATTTGTTGTGTTTTACGTTCGGTAAAACCAAACGCCCGTTTTCTAAACGAAATATTCGTAACTTTTTATGCGCTCTTTATTGCGCTTATTATCGTGTCGTACACATTCTTGTTGAACTTCAACGACAGCTTATTCAGAATCTGTTCTACGGCTTCCTTTTCAACCATTCTACAATAGTTCAGGTTGCCGAGCATTTCCTGCAACTCTCCGAGTTCCCATTTTTCTTCCTTTGCATCGGACATCATAAACGAGAACAGCGTTGCTTTCAGGATCTTCTTTCTCTTATAGCCGACCGTAATGTTACCGTCTTTATTCAGCATAAGACCAAGGTTCCAGTTGCGACCTGCCGATGAACCGTATCTCGTCTTTTCTGCGTTCAGACTGAACGGCGTTTCCCATTTCGCAAGCGTGTTCTTGAGAAACGTCTGAACTTCCGTCCACTTAAAATCATACTCGGAAGTTATTGTGATATCGTCTGCATATCTCGTATAGACGAGGTGCGGCGTGTGTTCGCGGCACCAACGCGCTATCTCGAGGTCGAGCGGTATCATCATGATGTTAGTTATCATCGGGCTAATCGGACTGCCCTGCGGAAGTCTGCCCTGATACATACATATATCCAGAGCCTTCTCGAAATACTCTTTGCCTTTTACAGAAGTTAATATCTCGTTGTACGGATATATCATTGAAAACATTTTCAAAACAAATTCTTTCGTGGTGTTCGGGAAGAACTTGGAGAAGTCAAACTTAGCAAACCACCTCGAGTGGTTGCTCTGATGACGTTGCATCGCGTATAGACAACATCTATGCGGAACGTATGCAAAGGCACAAGTATGATACGGTGCGCCGATTATATTCTCGAATATAAACTTGAGTTGACGCTGCGCGTTCTTCAGTTCTTCGTCAGGCTTATCTATCTGTCTGTGTCCACCAGACTTCTTCGGTATATTGTACGGATGATAATGACTGTCGATTCCGCTCTCGAACAGTTCTTTGTGGTTTTCGATGAAGTTGTGGAGCGCGTCCACCATCTTTGTCAACTTCAGATTCGCTAACATTCTTATCGGAATTTCTTCCGTCGTGAATGTTACTGTGTCGTATGTGTTTCTGTCGGGCATTAGAGCCGACTCTGTGACGCCGTTGATTACGTCCCAAGCAGTTATCTGCTTTTCGCGCTGCTTTTTTGCATAAGTGATATAATACATTTTCCCTTTTCCTTTCTTTACCTATCCTATGAGGTTTTGAATGCCCCTTCAAGCTTCTGAAGTTGATGTCTGGCACTCGTGTCGAGATAAATTTTTATTAAAATTAGAACTTTTTTGGATTATCTTCGCCAACTTTATTTTTTTAATTGGGAATCTAACTTCACTTTCTGGTTTTGTTTTGCCATTTTTTCTTGCGCAATGCCTCTGCACCTGTTGCTGCGTCACCAGCTCTGACTCCTCGTCCCAGTCCTCTTCGTTCTAACTTTGTGTTGCATCCGATAAGACCGAATGCTTTGCTTTCGCAAAAATGCGATAGGTTTATAATGTTTGTCCTGTTGCGAGGAAATCGCATCTTTCGTTGTACTGATTTCCCGCGTGTCCCTTCGTCCATTCAAACGTCACATTGTGAATGTCGAGGATATTCAAAAGTTCTTCCCACAAATCTGCGTTCGCTGCGGGTTTGTTGTCTTTTTTGTACCAGCCGCGTTCTTTCCACGACTGTACCCAGCCCTTTCCGATTCCGTCAACAACGTACTTACTGTCCGTTATCAGCTTGACCGAACACGGTCTGTTCAGAGCGTTCAGCGCGTTGATGACCGCCGCGAGTTCCATACGGTTATTCGTCGTGTCTTCTTCGGCTCCGAAGATCTCCTTGACTTTATCTCCATATTTCAGTACGGCTGCCCAACCGCCCTTGCCGGGATTTCCCGAGCAGGCTCCGTCGGTATAAATCTCCACGTTTGTCATAACTCGTCAATCCTGAACTGGAATGGGTTTACGTAAATCATTCTTTTCAGTTCTCCTTTCTTTACAAAATTTATAAAGTTGCAAACTCCTACGTTGCAAACTTCTCTCACCGTTGGTGCGACTCCGAGAACAACTCCGCACGCAGACACCGGTGTTGCTTCCGCAGCTTCTTCGTGAGAATAGTTCATCGTCTTGAGATAGTTTATGACGTCTTTCATCTTGCCCCACTCGGAAGCGTAATGCATAGCGTCCTCAAGCCGTGTTCTGAAATCAAACACCGCTTTTATTTCTGTGTTATATTTGTTTGCCTCGCAAATTTCTCTGCGCAGGTCTATATTGTCAACCGCAAGGAACACATATCCGTTGAGCGGTTGTTCTGTATACTTGCCCAGAACTTCAACCTCGACCTCGGGGTTGATGTCTTCAAGCATTTTCTTCACCTCTGTCGCTTTGTCCTCTCCGACCGAATGCGAGAAGAACATCTGATTGGCGATATTGTGTTCTTCCACAAGGTCGAAATCATACAGAGAAAATTTCCTTACTCCGAGCCTCGCAAGATTTTCTGCGAGCGTTGAGCCAACGGAACCGCATCCGATTATGTGACACGTTCCGTCAACTTTTTCAGGGGCAAAGTATTCGTAGCTCTTCTGTAAGTTCATAACCTTCGTCCTCCCATTCTCTTTCGCGCAGATACCATAACTCTGCGTGCGCCGTCTCAGCTTCTTCTTCGTCGCCATATAACAGGATTGGCAGGAGTTTCACTGCTTTTTCATACGGCGACATTTCTATCATTTCTATCGTTCGCTTCGGTATAAACGGTTTGACAAGTTCTTTGGCGTTCTTTAAGAACTCTGTCGTATCATATTCTCCGGTCGTGTCGAACTCCACGTCAACCTCTTTGTTCACGTAGAGTTTGCCGTTCTTTATGTCGTTTATCTGAACTGTAAACTTACCGCTTTTGTTGAATATCATAAAGACGTAGAACACGTCGTCAACAAACTCGGCTTTCGGAAGATTTTTCAAAATGTTCTCCCGATATGTCATATCAAAACCCGAGGGGGTTGGCGTCATGTTCACATGAGAATGACCGTGCATTCTCAATGCGTTGAACTGTTCATCCGGTAGAGTGTCGAGCCACGCTTCGTACTCTTTCTGGTCGCTCTCTACGTAGGCTCCGGAAGCCTTGTGTGGAAAAACAAGTATGTCTTCCACAACAAAACCGTCATCAGTTCTGTTAACAATACCGTGCCATTCGACCTCGGTATCGAATCCCGCAAGCAGTGCGGCAGTCTTTTTAAATGCTTTTGCATTAAATTTAAGACTCGGCATTGGATTGTTCCTCCTTGTTTATTATTTTCACGAGCTCGCCCGGAGTGATGATTGAACCGTCGGGCATTAAAATACACCTCTTATTGCTTCTCATACTCGTTATGAACTGCCTCATCGCCGCGCTGTCGTCAATGTTGATGTTTCTCGTTGCAGCGATTGCCTGTTCAATTCCCATGTCCCATTCTCCGGCGGCATTATAGTTGTTGAGCTCCGCCGCATTTGTTCCGAGGCATCCGAAGGCTATCAAGTGCGGATGCGAAATTGCGTTCATGTCGTCTTCAGCCGCGCCTTGTACCACTCTTACGACACCTTCTTTGGTTATCAAAAACCTCGAATACACTTTGATTTTTGCCTTTTTATTTACCAAGCAATACTTGAGAACTTTTCTCAATTCGGGGCTTGCGCTGCCGAGAATGGTGTTCGGATTGTCTATATAGCGTCCTATTTTGTCGCTATAGTTCTGGATAGTTTCGCTTATCGTGAACGTGATGTCATCAGAACTGTATGTTGATATCCGCAACTGTTTATGTTGCTTGAAGAATTTAGCCAGATCTGAGCTATCTCCGTGAGAACCGAGAGATATCGCTCTGACGGCTTCCTGAAGAGACCGGAGGTTTTCATACTTGGCAGTCAATTGTGATGTCAATTCATAAATCTCGTCATTCAGATTGGCAATCTGACTCTCGAGATGATTGTATGTTGTCAAACTTGGGTCGATTTTGAATGCCGCAAATGCCTGATTCGCGACCTTTTCCTCAAGATTTCCGAGCTTTCTGTCAACCAGAGCATTCGTTATCTCGATGATTTTTCCCTCATCTTTTGCAATCAGGGCGTTGATGAACGCCTTGTCTTCTTCGTCGAGAGGGGTGGGGGAGAGCCACGGAACTAACTGCGGATACACGGTGATTAAGTCCATCGCAGCCTTGTTGTCGCGGTGGTTATAATGATCGCCCGTCATGAATATCTGTGTCTGTTGCTGATCATTGTTGCGGAGAACGACTACGTTATTCCCGCAGAATTTCCTAAGATATTGCTCTATAGGCGCACTTGCGGTATTCAGCCTCTCCCAGCCGTCGTAAACGCCAGTCGGCGCTTGCATATACCTGAATTGAATGTATCCGCTGTAATTGTCGGATACCAGCGATTTTGTTGGCTTGATGTCGTTTTTGATATATAAATACCTACCGACAATCGTATAAACATTGCTTAAACTCGAGCGTGCTGCATAGTCTCTATCAAGCAAATGACTTAAGATTTTTATGTCCATCAACTCTCCTCCTTTCTGTTTTATTTATCTCGTCTCAGGCTCCGTCGCCCTTAACGACTGATGCGAGAACCACGTCCTCGTCTTCTTCTACGCCGAGTTCGGCGAATGTCTTGTCGAAATCTCCGTCATCGAGAACCACGCCGCAAAGCGTTACCTGATTTCTCGTGGACGGTGTGATACCGAAACCAGCGAATACGCTGCTCGGCGTTGAATTTATATCCTCAACGATCTGCTTACGGATATTGTTTGTTTTAAACGTGATCGAAATCATTTTTCATTCTCCTTTTTTGTTTTTTAGAATTGGGCTCCGTCGCATTCTGTCACGCGGCGGAGCCGCTTTGTGTTTCGCTTATAAAATGTTGATCGAGTTTATAAGCGTCGTTCTTGCCTCGCGAACTTCTGCGAGTTTCGCGGGGGCTGCCTGCTCGACCGCTGCGAGCTTTACGGGGATTTCCCCAAGTATGTCTGCAACGGTCTCTTTGAGAGCGTCTGCAGTCATACCCTCAGTTCCCTCGAGCGTTACGGAGAGGGTCGCGAAGCCGCCGTTTGAAGTTGCTCCGAAAGTTACACCCTTTTTCGTGAGATTGCCGTTGCCCGAAGAATAACCGACACCGAATGTCTGGTTGCCGTCAGCGTCGAATAACTTCAACGCGTCCGGATCGTACTTCTTCAGCATTTCAATCTCCTCTACCGTGAGGGAGCTTGTGACGACGAGAGCGTCACCGAGAACAGTAATGCGCATTCTTTTTTCCTCCTTAAATATATATTTAGGCACTTAACCTACTCTTATTAGTCCACCAAAGGACGGTTTTATTGCGATGCTTCCGAACTCCGAAAACGTCGGCTCCGTGCAATTATACACGTAAGACATGGCGTAGCCGTCCGAAATATCATCGTTATCGAGCCTCCATTCTTCTTCATCTCCACTTACGTAGAGAATTGAGTAAAGCTCACCGAATTCTGTGTTATTGTGGATTGCGTGATAGGGCAACAAATCGGGATAGCTTTTCTTGAACTCGTCGAGAATTTTCGTGAGTTTTTCGTCTGCCCAATACAAGGCGCCTATCCATTCTGAGAAATTGATTTTGCCTTCTTTGTCGAATTCTTTGATTGCGTTCTTGTGAAGCTTAAGCTTCCTCATACGGCTTATCGCTTCAGCCTTTTGGCGTTCCTGAAACGTGGTCATTTTTGTTCTCCTTTTTTATAAAATTTTGAAACACCTTTCTGAAACGAGTGCGCGTTGCCGAGAGGTCAAAGCAAGAGGCTGTTTCTGTCTCCGTAGTGTTTCGTGAGAGCTCGTACTCAACGTGGTAGCCCCGGGTGACTACATGTTGGCAGGAGTTGCAGGATTTGAACCTGCGAATCTTCGGACAAAGCCGGAGTGTTTCCGAATGTGTTAACCGCTTCACCAAACTCCTATATGGCGGGCTTAAGGTCACCCGAATCCGCACATCCGATTATGCACAATGTGATAACGGTGCACCTCCACATCGTGCGCTGACCCAATCGGCGTGACGTCAGTTTGTACTGTCCTCTGAATAGCTAATTCAGAAACTGCATACACTTTTCGTCAGTTTTGCTCGTAACGGCACTGGTGCACCCTACAGGACTCGAACCTGTCACTTCTGACTAATCACAGCACTCTCCCAACTGAGTTAAGGATGCATAGGAAGCGAGCGACAAGGGCGTCCCCCTGCCGCCGCCCGACTTTATTAGACAATTGCGGTGTTCGCCCCGCTACTTCTTAAGCAGATTGTCGACTACTTGGCACGAACTTCTTAAGGTGAGTTTGTGTCCTATCATACCTATTTACAAACCTCGCGTTTTGCGCTGCGGTGCGTGTTGCCGCGTTGCTCCTCAGGGGTTGAACCTGTCACCTGAATCAAGTCAGTGCTCTCCGCGAGCTCAGGAGCCATATCTAACCGGCTTTAACGGGAGGGTTGAATGCCTGCTTGAATTTCACAGTATGAAGGAGAACGCTCCGGCTGTCACGGAAGAGCCGCCAACTCTGCGTGAATTTCACATGTGGTATGGTATGGTTAATGCTGCTTAAACACCACCGCTTCTCCTATGCGGAGGTTCCAGCAATTCTGTAAGCCTGATACACATTCGCCGCAGTATCCGCTGCAGCGGAGGGCTTTCGACGGGATTTTTGCGCTCCCGTCGCGGAGTTCAACGTAACTCATCGGCAGGCGATACGGATTTAGCGGTATCCATTCGCCCCACGCCGACAAGACGATTGTCAAATTTCTTGGGAGTTCTTTATGCTCGTCAATGTATTCGTTGACGAGTTCGTACTTTTTTGTAAACACCAAGAACTTTACTTCGCGATGCTTGATTGCGAGCTCGACCATTTTCTCGAGATAATACTCATCGACAATATCGCCGCTCGAGTGATAACGGAAGTATCTCACGGGGTTGAGATGCAACCACGCTTCGATATCGGCAAAATATCCATCAGGATCCTCAAGATATCGCTCAAGATTCTGGTGATATTTCGCTCGCGTTTTCGGGAACGCCATTCTTCCTTTGCGAGCGTAACACCCTATGTGGCAGGGCGCGTCCGTTCTGCAAGTCTCTCCGACAGGCAGATTCACGCTCGGTATCATTGCGCCGAGCTTGCTGACGTCTGTCGAAATATACGCTCTTTTATCTCTGACTTGTACCGTGAAATCGCCTCCTTTTTTGTGTAATAGTAATACTGTTTTATTCCAAGCACGCCGTACACCACCCACGCTCCGTGGATGTTTTGTTCGACGAGCCAGATGTCGTTGTCCGTTATCTTTCTCATGACGTCAACCTCATTGCCGTTTCGACTATGTCTTCGACCGGCAACCATTGGTTACGACCGCCGGTGTAGTCTCTGTTTGATTTTGCCGTGCGCATCATTACCGCATTTCTCGGGTTGCCGAATAAGCCGTTGCCCTCGCCGTAATCGAAGAACGGTTCGGTCGTTATGTAGCAGTATTTGCCCGTTTCGGGGTTGAGTATGAAACCCGAACAACCTCTTGTCTGTCCGTTTATATTTATGTTCTTTATTTCAGGTTCGAGGATCGTGTTCCGCAGCATATTGCGGATGTGAATTGAGCCGATGTAATTATTAAACTTAAGACCGGCGCTTGTTTTCATTTCTTGCCTCCAATCTGCTTGAGTATCGTTGTTTTCTTGTGCTGCAATTCGATGAGTTCGTTTTCAAGCCGAGCCATTTTGTCGTCTATATCGACAAAATTGTCGACCAGCGTGTCATACATCCACAGTCCTTCGTGGGAAATGTTGTCGGAATAAACTCCGACATAGTTGCTCAAAAAGTCGCGGGTTTCTTCGACGTCTTTTTCGTTTTCAATGTAAACATAGTAGACATCTTCGCAATCCTTGAACTCTTTTATTCGTTTTAAACCGTTGTCGAAAAACGTGTGCTTGCCATTGTCAAGATTGCGCTCTTGCTCGTAAGCAAAACAATCGTCTTCATCGTCGAATTCTGTGCCGTCATCTGCTATATAAACCGTTCTCATTTTTCTCTCCTTTGACCTTCTTGCCGTCGCACAAACCTCTCACATAAAAGGTGCATTTTCTGCACTGTTCCTGCGGTGTTTTCTGACAAAAATTCATCACTTTGAATAAGTCAGATATGTTCATGTTTAAAGATTGCATATCGCCCTCACCGCCTTGTTTATATCGCTCGGAACGCCGGGCAAGCAATTTGTTTTTTCGTACCCATAACCGGAAGGTTCTTTGACGTAAAACTCTCCGTCAACAACTCTGAAATAATACGACTTTCGGCAATTTCTGATGTAGAAGTTTTCTACGCCGATTTTCTTTCCGTCCACATACTTGCAGTTCGCGTCGAGCCTATAAGACCCAAGTTTTCCGATGTATCTTCCGTTCAAGCACCCTTGCTCGAATACAAATCCGCGGATAACGAGTCTGTCGAAATCGGTTATATCGTCAAAACCGTTCGGGTATTTCAGGAAAAATGTGTTATCCGACGTGAACCAGAATATCCCTGCTCTGCGGCACTCTTTGTAAGTGCAGTCGGTTCGATTGGCTTGAGCAGCGTCGTTGTACGTACATCTCGGCTTATAAGTTTCAACTATTGTCTTTGTAGTTGTCACGATTTTCTCGCCTTTTTCGTTTGTGGAGTCTGTCTTCTTTTGGTCGACTTTTCTGTCCAACAATCTGTCTCTGTAGTACCAGCACCCTACGCAACTCTTTGCTTCCTGTTCAGCGAAATGTTTTTCTTCTTCGCCGCGCTTAACCATCGCTCCGCAGTATTCGCATCTGCCCATACCGACGCGGGCATCGTTCCTGATTGCTTTAATATCGCGGTCAAATATCCTGCGACCGTCGACTGTGTTGTACTGGTTGTCAAACAGATAATTGGTTTCGATTTCTATCCACTTATTTGTGGACTTTTCGAGGGCTTCCATATCAACACCCCCAAAACTTTATTATCTGTTCGGTTATCTTTGCGGCTCCGAGGCTGAGCACGGCGCCTATGCAGTAGGCAATTACTGTTCGGGTATAATATCCGAACATTGAGTCAGAACTTGATTCAATTTTACCTACAGAACCTACGATGGCAATTATGCAAAGAATGCATATTGCAATCATCAAAATTCTTGCGATTTTTAATAATACGGTTGCTGTTTTCCCCATACCACTTTTCTCCTTTTTGGCGATTAGATTTTAGAACAGATGTTCGTTTTTGTCAATTGACATATCGAACAAATGTTCGTGTAAAATTTCTACGGTTTGCACAAATTTTAGGCGAGTGCCGCCTGAAGCGATGTCTTGAGCTGCAGAGAACTGAGCATATCCACGAAAGTTTTACTACGCTCAACGAACTCTTCTGTTGTCAGGTCTGAATTCAGATATAATTTTGAAATTGCCATTGAAGTTTCGACATCGTTTCCGACATACAATGGAACTGATCCGTTCTCGTACATCGAGTCTGATTCAAGCGTTAGATATGCCTCCGATACGCCGGTAAAATCGCTAAGAGTTTTTATAAATCTCGGCGAACAGAAGTGCGTTCCAGCTTCGATGTTGGCTACATAGCTTGAAGCATAACCCATAGAGACGCTTAATGTCTGCTGAGTAAGACCTAAGAATTCCCTCACCTTTTTAACTCTGAGCCCTCTTTCGAGACCGTTTTCAACTCTTTGCGTCAAAACTCTTCTTCTTTCTTCGACAGACAAATTCTTGAGAGCTCTAAGGTCAACGTCGCCAGACGCTCTTTTTGCCTTTTCTGCTCCGTCAGGTTCGTCAATGATTGCGTATACCTTGTACGTTTCATTGTCTTTTTCGATCTGGACTTTGCGATTGTCCTTCGAAAACTGGTTTAAAATTGCCATTGATTTTCTCCTCCTTAATCTTGGCATTAAAAAAAGAACCCGTTTGGGTTCTGGCGGTTTATTTAAAACTCGGCTTTTATTGCGTACCGAGTACGATGGCTCGCGTGCAGCTTAGCTGCCGGACGGATTAGAGCCGGGGCTGGCTCATTGACCCTACGCCCGCCAAACGCTTATATATTAGCCGTGACGGAGATTCGAACTCCGATATCACTTTGGCGTAATTTTCATATTAGGTGGTCAAACACGATTTACCATATCATATTTGACTAATTACGGTTTCAGCGTTTTTAATGTTTTCACCGGTTCGGTGAAAGTGAAACTTGCTTTATTTAATCTTGCAAAAAGTTTAAGCAAGTTTTAAGTAAAGATTTGTGAATAATTATGCAGGATTTATGCATAACGAATTTCCTCAAGGATTTCCTCGAGTTCTTGTGAGTCAAGTGCCTCGCCCCGTTCGGGTATAATTTGCTGTTCCATATCTGATTATGCACCTGATTTCTTGGGGAGTTTTCTACCGTTTCTGAAAAACGAATTCAGCTCCATTGCCAAATCGTATGCTTCTTCTTCGGTGAGTGTTATGCCTTTGAGCGGTACTCCTGCATCCCAACGCCTTATATCAAAGCGCGGGTCTAAATCGTCGCCCCATTGGACTATGTTTAGTTCTTTGGTTATCGGAGCATTTTTGTTGCCGAGCGTTGCGAGCTTCTCTATAATTTCAAAATCTGCGTCGTAGTACATATCGCAC
>Ga0310690_10000443_pt1 | contig 90107 bp, 73 predicted proteins | sample AusTroGonzalo_MG_2_FD_207661 | JGI IMG/M metagenome (GOLD analysis project Ga0310690, IMG submission 207661) | Bovine rumen microbial communities from tropical cattle in Woodstock, Queensland, Australia - Gonzalo_04 (v2) (version 2) | ecosystem: Host-associated > Mammals > Digestive system >...
TGTATATCGAAAACTTTGCCCTCAACAACAGCAACGGCATGTCCCTCCTTTTTTGAAACAGAAAGAAGAATGTAAGATTTGTTTTTTTTAATTTTATTTTTAGATAAATGTCCCAAAAAATTTTCTAACGTAATCACGTCGGGAAATTCTCCTTTCACGTCTCTATACCCCCTACTTGTATATAAAAGAAAAGCCCCCATATCCGATTGATAATTAATATCCGAGCCTTTTTTGGTTTTATATTCCGCACAAATCGAACTATGATATCCAGAAAGACTTTCTATACTTGTCGTTTTGCGGTTTTCAGCACAATAAAGAGCTTGAAGAACGCAGGCATTATTAGGCTCATATTTTATACTACTGTCAATACCGTCGAAATCTTCGGCTATATCTTTTGCTTTTATAGTTAATTTTACAGGCGTAAATTTCTTGCCGTTCTGTAAATAAATCTTATTCCAACAACATCTAGTATCATTGTCTTTTACCCTTAATTCTTTTACAACTAAATCTGACCTTCCCAATTTTGTCAAAATATCATTAAAATAACTTGTAAAGGACTTATTTAATTTGTCATCGGTTAAAACTTTTTTTTGAATTTCATCTTCTTTTATAGACACATCATTTTTTGCATAACAAATTTTTGCTTTTTCATCCAAAATAATTCTTTGCATCGTATTTTTTGACGGAGCGACATACTCACTAAAATGTTGAGATTTGCTTTTCCTGCACTGCGCGGCCTTCTCGCCCATCACATCTGCTTCATGCTCTAGCACCGCATTGTCATTGACAGGCATGCCATTGATATTCGTTGTGGGAGAAACTCGGCCAGCCATTTGCTGGGCGACATGCCACGCTTCGTGCGGGAGGTGTTTTTCTTGACCAGGCGCAACATGAATGTCTGTTCCCTGCGTATACGCAAGAGCTTGCACGGTCGCAGGTTTAGAACTGTTGTAATGCACTCGCACATCGTCCATGGAAAATCCGGAGAGGTTCTCGATGCCGGATTTTAAATTGTCGGGCATCCCTGTGTTATTCGGTCGCAGAGCGTCCGCACGCTGGGCAGCGTTGTTCGCCATATCCGCTTTACGCTGGAGGGATTCGCTTTGCGAAGAGGTGTCAAGAACGGAGGATGCGGAGGAAGCATCCTTCTTTTGCGCGGGGGATTGTTTTTGTGCGTATGAGGCATTCATAAGTTTTCCCATTGACCTTTACCATTCAGAGTTGATGTCCTCGTTTATCATTGCCACAATCCTTTCCCTACATTATAGTGTTTTTTTTGGGGGGGGCGCATTAGAGGTGGATTGTGACACAGTTTAGTTTACAGCCTCTCTAACGATGATAAATCAAAATCGAGTGATGTTTGATCTTCATCCGATTCATTGAGAGCAGGAGTTGTCTTCGAAGCATTTCCTTGTAGCGTCTTCCAAAGACGCTCCTGATTTGTCAAAACGTTATTATATAGATTATCACATTCCGTAATTATCGTTTCCAAGGCTTTTTTATTTATTTCTATTTTTGAACAACTGTAATTTCCCATAGCCAATCCTAAAGAATTTCTTTTTTTTATAAGCTCTTTTATGCCTGTATCAATTTCGGTCATTTGAGAAACAATGTCTTCATTTACATTTTGTTTTTCATAAAACGCTCTTTGTTTGTTGAGATTTTCTTGTAATTTTTTTATTCTTTTTTTTAATTCTGTCTTGTACTCTTTCGCGTTTCTCCATATCGTCTCTTTATTTTGCACCCAATCTGTCTTACCTACATCCTTTAATGCAATTAATTTTCTTTTTTCTGAATTTTTTTTACTAAGCAAAGAATTTGATGTTGTAATTCTTGGATTATCAATAATTTTTCCATCTTTTGCAATTTTTTTTGCGTAAGATCTATCATTTCGTGGATCATAAAGCCAATTGTCTACCTTAAGTGGCCAAATATCTTGATGAATCAGTGATATTTGATTTAATTTATCCATAGCCAAATATATAAGTTGGAGCTTTTTTTGGGATATAGCCGCGTTCATGTACTGAAAAGCCATCCAATAAGAGTTCACCATATTTGCATCATTTACATCAACCGCAGAAGCAAAAGTAATGTCGAATGTATTTCCGTCATCATCAGCTTTAGGACAAGGAGCCAAAAAAATATTCCCCGGCATCCAGCAAAATTTATTTACATCGTTAACTTCTGTATCATCAAAGAATGGATCAATCATTAGTCCTGTTTTTTTTCTTTTCTCATTTTCCATTTTACCATTGGCATAAGCTTTTCTTGCTTTTTCTCCCCAATAAGAAAAAGTTATATGATCACCTAATTTTTTATTTTTTAGCAATTCGCAAAATTCCTGTAATTTGTCATGTGGTATTATATGGTCCCTATTAAAAGAGTTTTGATTTCCCTCAATTTCTTGTTTATTGCTGTAAGGAGCGATTAAACCTTCAGGATTCTTGCGTTTTTCCATTTGGATGGCATTAGGTATTTTATTTTCTTTAATCACATGTTTATTTTTTGATTGTAGCGTCACCGCCTTCTCCCCCATGACATCGGCTTCATGCTCCAATGCTGCATTATCATTCACCGGCATTCCATTGATATTTGTGGTCGGAGAAACCCTTCCAGCCATTTGCTGGGCGACATGCCATGCTTCGTGGGGGAGGTGTTTTTCTTGCCCCGGAGCAACATGAATGTCGGTCCCTTGCGTGTAGGCAAGTGCCTGAACTGTAGCGGGTTTTGAACTATTGTAATGCACACGCACATCGTCCATCGAAAATCCTGAAAGACTCTCGATACCAGACTTTAAATTGTCTGGCATTCCGGTGTTATTCGGTCGCGGGGCTTCTTCACGCTGGGCAGCGTTGTTTGCCATGTTGGCTTTACGCTGGAGGGCTTCGCTTTGCGAAGATGCGTCAAGAACAGAGGATGCTGTGTTCTTTGATGTTTTTTGTATTGGTTCAATTTTTTTAGAATAATTTTGTTGCATTGTCAAATCCTCTAATAAAATGAACGAGCCCTAAATGGGTACATCATGGATGTTGCTTGTTGTTTTGTTATAGCCTCTAGCTCGCATATTCTGCCGTGAATCCTTCTTACTTGGTAACATCCTGCTGGCATGTTGTACAAGTCCTCATAGGAGTATGTGTTCCAGTATTTGTTGGGGGTGTTAAGAATATGGAACCGGAATCGATGCCCCTGTCTTTGAATCGCGGAGTCTATATCGCTAGAATGCCTTTCTCGAGTTAATATGATGTTGACTCTTGCGGTAAATAATCTTTGTGGCGAGAAAAACGGATGGTAGAATCGCTCTTGCCTTGCACGGCCTAATGAATGAAAGGCGATGTCGTTGTTGCTTGGCAAAAAATCATTTTGATCTTGGAATTGTCCTTCGTCTGGGCTTGGGCCGGGGTTCTGCATAATCAAATCGCACCTTGTAATGTTTGTGTTGCTGGTGAATCGCTGGTATAGTAACCCGGCGATGACCGTACCCCTGCTGAATCCTGTGATGGTTAAATGTATTTTCCCTAATGCTCTTATTCGCCTGTTGAGCAATAGAGTCGCCGCGTTGACTATGGCATTTATGCTTGGCGAGGCGCTTGATGCTCCGCCCATTGCCGATGTTCCCGAAAATGTGTACTCTTCTGTCGAATTGCCTGCATTGCTGGGGCCGTTACCTTGGTTTCCCCATGTTTGTTGGGGACTGCCCTCTTTAAAATTGATTTTTATAGTATGTACTGGTTCTGCGGGCTTTAATTGCGTTAACGCCTTTGTTTGGGCGGTGTTGTTTATTAAGTCCGCTTTGCGTTGCAGGCTTACGTTTTGCGAGGAATCGTCAAGAATGGAGGCTGCTTCGGGGGCGGCCTTTTGCTGCGCGGGAGCTTGTTGTTGAGCGTACTGCTGTGCAGGCATTTCTTTCCTCGGCGTTTGAGTTTAAGTCTCTTTGGCGGGTTTGCTTTTAGGCGAGTTCTTCTTCCTCTTCGGGGAGGGCTTCGCGCTGGATAGACTTGCCCTGCACGGGTTCTTCCTCATCTTCGAGGGAGATGCGCTGGAGTGCTCCGTCAGCGAGGTCGGCTTTGCGCTGGAGGCTTGCGCTCTGGGCGGAATCGTCCATGATGCTTGCGGCGTTGTTGTTGGCCACTCGCTGGAGGGCGTCGTTTTTTTGCGTGTAAGTAGCGTTCATTTTTTTCTCCTATTTGATGTTCCTTTTGGGTAAATCGGTGCTTTGGTACACTTTCAATAACGAAACTGCGATTACGGAAAGTAAGAGTATGACGATGGGCAAAAACCGGATGGCGCTTGAGAGCGTTGCGGTTACTGGGTCGAAGAACATGAGAATGGTCGTGGTCAGTGCTGGTGGCAGAATCACAACACCCACGAACAGGGCTAGGTGCTTGTCGAAAAAGGCACTCGCGGTGCAAGAGATAAAATAAGCGAGCAGCAGCATGATGACAATGGCGTACACCAGTGTATTCAGCAGCCGGAATATCCAACGGTACATGCAAAAGAATGGGACTGCCTCTCGAACTTGCGAATTGAAGGTGATGTCAATGTCATCTTTTTTATAGAACTTGTTTATGCAGGTCCCGATGTTGCCGGATCTGCCGCATAGATTGGCGGCATCCATGTCTGTAAAGAAGGGGGCGATTCCCATTCCGTAGTATGTGTCGTTGTAGTAAGAGATGTCGTCGCTCAGTTGGTCCCATTGAATTCTATTTAACCAGATTACGGGGGCGAGCGCTTTCCGGATAATATGCCGGTCATCTCCTTTGAGACGTAGGCTTAAATCGTTATGGAGTAGTCGGTTGCTGCGTGAAAAGGGCTCTTCGTTTATCACTAATATCCGGTTTGATAGACTATCAATGATTTCTTCTATTGGCGGCTTCACCCCGTTTTCGCTTTCGGGCTCGGTGATGATTTTACGGAAGTTTTTATAGGTGTAAATTCCTCTGGAAATGTCGGTTGTGATGGAATCGTTGCGAAAACTATAAATGTCTTTGGAGAGTTCTATGCGGTCTGCCATCATGTTCAATTGTGCGTCGGGATTTTTTGCACGCATCCTCTTATGCAGATTTTTGAAAAATTCGTTGAAGATTGCCGTTGATGCCGAATCGGTGGGATAGTTCTTGAAATAGAGAGTGACGCCGTCACCGCGGAATCCGTTGTCGTCGCCGGAGAAACTCAGGTGGTTCACGATGCGCTGGAATAAGGAATTATTTTTTTCGCTCACCAATGAGTCGATTTCATTGGAGAGGTTGCTGAAGAATGTTTCAAGTTGTTCGGGGGTCTTGTATGTTGACCAGTTGGATTTCGTTACAATCCAATCCATTTTGACATAATGCCTGTGTGCCGTGGCCACGAAATTGGAAAAACCTTTTTTGTTTAGGTAGGCGAGCGCGGGCATGCCCGAGGGCATGTGGAGTAGCCCTTCTGCGTCGGCGTATAAACTGAAAAAAGAAATCCGGGTTAATGCGCTGAAATCAATCCACTTGGTGGTATCTCCGGCTAGCCAGTAGGGGTATATGCCGATAACTTCTCCGTTAAGTTGATCTTGGAGGCTGCATCCGCAACCATTGTCATTCCATACAATTGGCTTGCTGTCGTCAAATGCGATTTCGATTTGCATTGCCTTGTTTACAGAACGTTCCTGCATCTTCATATAGAGGGTATCGAGTAGTGTGAATGCTCGGTACCATCGTTCGTCGCTGCAACTGAGCCCTTGATACCATTTTAAGAATTTGATGATCTCGTCGGGTGTTAGTTTGCGTGGTTCGTTTCTTTTTGCGCCAGATTTGCCGGTCTTGTTCTGTTGCTCCTGATCCAGCATTGGAAGCTTTTGCTTGATGAGATCGTAAAAAGCATCAATTTCTTTATTGTCCCAAACGACGGAATCAAATAAATCAATAGCATTTGCGGTGTCTATGCAAATTCCAAGGGAGAGCGCCAAAAGTGATACTGCGTAGTGGCGAGCGGGTAGAGAGTCAATGAACCGAATTCCTTGCAAACTTGTTAGTAAATTGAGTGTTGGCGTAGAAAATGAATCGTCATTGATGTCTTGGACTATTTTTTGTTTGAGTTTGCTCATCCCAATTGAATCAATCCAAATTTTCTCAATTAGCGAATCTCCCCAAATTGAAGACCTCTTCATTTCGGTGACGGCCGCATCGCCGGAAATAAAGTTGTTGATTGTTCTTGAGAACTGCGGATAATCATGGATGTCGCTTGCAACCAAAGCGAGTAGTTCTTCACGGGTGTTGCTTCTCCAGTCAATGTATTTGTTGAGGATTTCAAAGATTTCCGTGGTGTCGTTCTTTTTGCTTTCTTCTACGTATTTTACAATGTTATCGGCAGTGACCTCGTAAGTACAGAGCTCGCATATTTCCGCATGAGCGGTGACAGCAAATACGACGGCTAAACTACGCACAAGATTTCGGATAATGCGCATCATAATGCTTTTCCTTCTTTTTGAAGTTCTTTGGATATACCTTGTAACAAATCTAGTCTGGTTATCTTTTTTCGTTTGTCTATAATTGCGGACAGCGCTGCGTAACGTGCTACGTTGGTGAGCGCACCACCGGCCAGTTCGTATTTTTCTGCGAAATATTCAAAGTTCTCTTCGCGGTTTTCTACGTCGGTCTTTTCGAAGATGTTTTTCCACAAAATAAGGCGTTCTTCTGGCTCGGGCATAGGGAAATAGACCGCACTCTGGAAGCGGCGTGAAAAGGCTTCGTCGATATTTGACTTGAGGTTACTCGCCAAGATGACGATGCCCGGGAAATCTTCTACGCGTTGCAACAGGTAAGAGATTTCTTGGTTGGCGGCACGGTCGTTGGAGTTGCTGGTTTGCGTCCTTGCGCCAAAGAGGGAATCGGCCTCGTCAAAGAAGAGTATCCAGTTACGGCTTTCGGCCTGGTCAAAAATGCCGGAGAGGTTTTTCTCGGTCTCGCCGATGTATTTGGAAATTACCTGCGAAAGGTCTACGCGGTAAACGTCCATGTTCATTTTTTTGCCGATGAGAGTCGCTGTCAATGTCTTGCCTGTGCCGGGCGGGCCATAAAAGAGGACGCGGTAACCGCTCTTGAGGTTTTTGCGCAACCCGAACCCGTCCAGAACTTCTTCGGAGTGGCCAATCCAGGTAACGAGCTGGTCGATTTCTTGCCTTGTTGTTTCGGCAAGGACAAGGTCTTCCCATTCTAAACGGGAGGTGATGAGCTTTGCCGGAAAGTGCATGCTGTAATCGGGCTTGTTTTGCACGCCGGTAGTGAAGTATTCCAAGTATTCCGAAGAAATGCGGAGTGCTGCAGAATTTTTGGGCTCGCCGGGTTCGCCGTATTCAAGTTGTAGGATCCGCTTCAAGACGAGTTTATGGTCGCTGTCGAAAATCCGCATGGCCTCCATGCGGCGCGAAAGGTCGTTGCCGGCGAGCAAGAAGAGCGCTGTTTCGCAGGTGGGCAAAAATCCTGAGTGGCTTTTCCCGTGCCACCCGCCGAATTCCGTGTAGGGCCTGCCGAGCAGTTTGTTGTTCAAGAAGAACGAATCGAGCGCTTGTGGGCAAAGGTGCGGGAGCAGTGCGAGCGTGAGCACTAGCCGCTCGTCAAAACCGAGCTGCATTTCGGTGACGATTTTCCCGTAGGGCGATTTTGGGGTGAGTTCTGGAGGTGTGCACTGCTGTATATCCAGCATTTTGCGTTCATCGTTGTCGGCGCAAAAATACTGCTCAAAACGCAGGTCTATGACCTCGCGGCACCAGTCGATTTCGTTCTTGAGCGATTCTTCCATTTTCACCTCTAGCGCCACTTCACATGCAAGGGAGTCTTCATCCAGGATAGTTTTACGGTAGAGTATCCCCACGGCAGCTTGTCGAGTAGCATGTCGTATGTGGAGTTTTCAACCGAGAGTTCTTGCCCTTCTTCGCCATTTTCCAAGATTCCCCGGCGAATCAGGAAAGATGCTCGCAAGCCGTCGGCAGATGTGTGCCCAAGAGCGCCCCAGTTCGCGATAACCCCTTGGAGCAGGCTGTCTGCCAGTGCCTTCAGTTCGTCTGAAATCGGGGGCGGTTCCGTGAGTTTTTCTCCGGCATCGAATCCGCACATTAGTTGTGCTATCGACTTTTCGGCCTTGGGCGGTTCGTAGCTACCGCAAACCGTGTAGTTCAGGAGTGCAACGGCCATTTTTTTGCTCCCGTCGTCGATGAATTTGCCTGCTTTTATGCAACCAGCCTTTTCGAGGAGCATCGGTATGTACGGAGTGAGCAGCACGATGCCGCTGTCCCCTGCGTGCGGCTGGCGCGGTGCTGGAACGGTCGGTTTCTTTTGCCCGAGCGATTTCAATTTTTCAAAAACGCTGCATGCAATTTGCCGGATGTCGAGCCCCGGATTTTGTGCTTGGACTCGTTTCAAGATGACTTCGGCAACGCGCAATGGGTCAAATTTTTCGTCGGCATGTTCCAAGCACCATTCGGCGATGCAGTTGTTGATGAGCTTTTCGAGCATCGTTGATTTTTCAAGAGTAAGGCGCTGGCCGCAGGAATCTTGCAAGATTTTTGCGACCGGGATACACTGCCTTTTGAGCAGGTCCATTTTGACTTGCTTCTTGAATTCTTCGGGCAATTTCTGGAGAATGTGGCCGAGCGGGTCTTGTGCAGAGATTGTCCCAAGGTCTATAGAAAGTTTGTCTAAAATTATATCTTCGCCTTCGGGGGCAAGCGAATCGAGGATGCTGTCCAGAGTTTCCATCAAGCCGTTTCGTGCGAAATCGTAAAGACGGCTTTCGATGTCGTTCGCCTGTTCGGGGTTGGCGCAGGTCAGGTCCAGAGTCATGTCGCCGATGCGGTTACATTCAATCATAGCCATAATGCCTCCGAAACGTAGTCTTCATGTTCATCGAGCCATTTCTTTGCCGTGTCCGTTCTTTCGGCGTTCCTGTAAAATTCTTCGGACATTTCCGAAGTCACCCAGTAAAAGATGGGGACCAGATGGGCGGGCAGTTCGTCACGGATAAAGCGTTCTATTCCGGCCCGCTTTTTTTGTGTATTGGTGTACGGTGTTTCGTTCGACCAGACGACGTATATTTTGCCGAATCCGTTTTCGAGATAGATGCCGTCCAGCGCGTGCATGTGTATGGAGGATTCCTTGCTAGACAATGGGATGCCAAGCATCGTCTCTATTCGGGGTTTCCACCAGATGCCGCAGCGATGGAGGTGGAGTTCGGGCAAGTGTCGCAGGTAACGTACTTTGGCGCGGAGTAAATTCCGGTATGTGGTGGTTGCATCCATGACTATTTCGCTGTCCGTATTGTCGTTTTCCCGCAACAACAGGAATAGTTCTTCTGGGAATTTGACTCCGTACATGGCGAGCATCTGGTTCAAGATTTGGTTGTAGTGCTCAAGATCGGTCTTGAGGGAATATACCGAGAATATGTCGGCAAAGTCTTGCATTGCTTGCAAGAAAATCAAGAAGATATGCTCTATCGGTTCCAGATATTTTTTGAGTTCGTCGGCGTTTTTGCTGTAACGGTAAATTGAAGGGAACTGCTCAATTAGGGGTGTAAAATCCATAAAGTTGCATGGATTGCCCTTCGGCAAACTTAGCGAAGTATTTTCGCGAATTTCGAATAAAATTTTGTGTTGGTGGTGTATCGGTTCAGTCTTGCCTTCGCTAATGGTAATGTTGCTGACTTTCTCGCCAAGGCAACGCCAGTTGCTCCAGAGAGTCGAGAATTTTTCTGCAAGAGAATCGCTGGATTCTGTGGATGATTCTGCCGGCCAAAGGCGAACTGAATAGATTCCTGGAGATTCTACATGGAACAGGACTCGCTCACAGTCAAGTTTGGTTTTGAAAAAGTGCTCGTAATCGTGGCGTGTTACGGGGAATTGCCGCATGATTTGTTCGCGGCTGTAAAGCGCTTCGCGGCTATAGTCTATTTTGCCGTCTGCTTGCGCAAGGAATGTTTCGATGTCAAATCCAGTTTTGTAACCCAAATCGGTCAGGGCGAAGACTATCTGCTCCAGGATAGTGATGCCCGGATCGTGCGGGTTGTAATCGGTCCAAACGTTTCCGCACAGTTTTTGGATATAACGGATGCCTTCGAGGCGAAGTGTCTCGTAGTCAAGCTCCTGTGGCTCCGTAATTTTTTTAAGCTGCTTAATCAAGGGCCGTTACCATGAAGTTATCGTACCAGAGTTTTGTCAGGCGGTAGCGTATGTAAGAACCGTCTTTATAAGCGCAGTGAACGCGCAGTTGTAACTTGAAACTGTATTTTTTGCTTCCCGATTTCCAGCGCACGTCAATTCTCGAACCGCGCCCGCCGTAATATGACTGCGTCTTGTTTATTTTACTGTGTCCGTGAAAAACGTTCAAGGCAATGGCGTGAGTCAGTGCGAAGCGTCCTTCGTCTTCTTGGCCTCCGGCACCTGCCATAATTTCAAATGCCTGGCAACCGCTCATCTCGTCGGTGATGTCGTGCCATTTTCCATCGGTGGGGACTTTAAATTTTTCGTTTTCTTTGCCAATACGCCCTGAGGAGGCGATAATGCCATGAACGTCCAGTTCGCATTCGGGCTCGCGCGTGCCGATACCAACGGCAATGTCTTTTTTTTCGCTGTCGGGCTGGGGCCCCACCAACGAGAGTACGCTTGACGCTTCGTCAACTCCGGGGGTGCTCAGGTGCATCCCGCTCCGCTCCGCATTCATGTCCAAGCGCATTTCGGCCTGCCACAAGGGTTGGCCCTCGGTGGAGTTCTCATAAAAGCTCATCAACTTGCCGGAATCTGTGATTTGCGAAATTTTGAGACCGGTCTCGCGAGTTTTTTCAATTCCTTCTTCTTCCATGTTGACCATGGAATCAATGAGGTCAATAAAGTCTTCTTCGCAGGGCATTTGTCCTGCTTTGAATCGATTTTTCAAAAGGGAACGATTTAATTTAGCCATTATTTCTCCTCTGTATGATAAAGGTGGAGCCGACTTCGAGATCGCCGTAGCCTATGGTGATGTCTCGGAATTCTTCAACTTTTGTAACAACATTGATAAAATGCTTTTTCATGGGTGTGAGAATGCTCCATGGGTATGTGCCGCGAATTTGGTTGGTGTTGTTTTCTCCAGTTTCTTCCATATGGTAATCGGTGTGGTCTTTGGAACTGATGCGGAGTACAGAAAAGTCATGGACCGCTTCAACATAGGGCAAACTTTGAATGAACATCAGGAGGCGTTCTTTGTCAAGTGTACAACCAAAAAATTGCGTCAATCCACCTTCATTCCATGGAGAAAGGTAATGGTTGATTTGTTCGTTCAGTTCCAAAAGGCATTCACCTTCATTGATGTCGTTGACAAAATCCACATTGCAGCGCACCTGTATTTTTTCGAATTGCGGGTTTATGACGACGATTTTCGAAAAAGCCGAAGTCCGTTGTTTTAGGAAGGTTTTGATGTTGTCCAAAATCATTCCGCTCAGGCATGGGTCCCAAATACGGCCTTCGTCGTAAAGGGGAGAAACGGGGACAACGAGCATATGCCCAGGGCATGCGACATCGGGTGTTTTGGGGTTGAGCCCGGCGAAGCACTTGACCAAGTGTACGTCGGGGAATTCTTCCAGAATCATGTGTTCACAGTCTTTTGCAGTCAAAACACGATTGCGGTGGTACAGGTATTCGGCAACGCGGGTTCGCATTCCGTCGTCATCTTCTTCGGGCTCCCCGCCAAAGGTCTCGTCGAATTGATAGACCTCCGAAATACCGCTGATACTTTCTACCAGCGTGTCAATGCTTCCTGGCTTGCAGTGGCTGAAGTTTTGTATTTGCCCAAAACCTCCGCAGCGCACGACTTCGACTGCTTGCGCATAGACCGAGAAGAGGCTACTGCAATGGCGCCATTCTCCTTGGGGCTCCAAGCGAATCCAGCATAGCCCTTGAGGCATCATGGGGGAGTCTACCTGGAAATCCTTGGGGAGCGAAAGCGAGACAATCCCGGAGGTTGTAAAGTTTGCCGTTGTGTTGTACAATATGTTGTCGGCAGAGAGCTTCATCCATCCGTTTGTTCCCAGGTAAGCCCAAAGGAATCCGATTTCGTCTTCTCCGTAAATGTTGTCGGAATCGCGATTCATCTGGAAATATAGATTGACTTTTTTGCCGGCGGCTGTCGGTGAAAGCCCTAGAAAGAGTGCCCCGTCCTGGAGTTTCAAGTGATTTTTTGTGCTGATTCCCCAAGGCCGCAAGAACACAATTTGCCCATCGCTATGATCTCTGCGCCTCATATTGATTTCTGCGGTGGCGGTATAATTGACAGAAAGATTTTCCAGTTCCGGTGTGTAGGGCTGATTCGGCAAATCAAGTTCTGCACCCAAGTTCTTTTTGATGGCTTGGTGCATCAGGTTGCCACAAAGGACTTTCGAATATTCCTGATGCAAAAAGGCTTTTTCGGGCGATGCCAATTTTAGTTTGAAGAATCCGTCGCGTGAACTCGGCGTGAATTCAAAATTTTCGGCATCGTAATTTTGGCTGAACGATTTCCCGCCAAGAACACTGTCGCACGTTATGGAAAATTTGTTAGAAATGCTATCGGGATGGGATTCGAATAAGTCGTAGAGTACAGGTGTTTGCGAACTGGACGGGTACCAGTATCCGCCCAACAAAGCCGATACCGACACTTTGAAATCTCGAGTAAGGGGAGCATCGGGGTATTGTTTGTACCAATCGCAGAAATTTCGCGTGTTGGGAATTCCGCGCCAGTTTCCGCGAATTTCGAAGGACGAAAGTCTCTTGCCCCGGATTTCTTCGCAACCTACGACAAATGAGTTCCCCAGAGCGGGCAGGGGGCCGAACGGCTGTACCGGAGTGTTCATTGATAGCGGCCCGATATCGCTGCTGAGAGCGAGCCGTCTGCAACCCGTCACTTTTGTTTGTAACCTCACCTCGCGCAAGACCATGTTCCTGAAGTTTTTCCATGGATTGTACGACGAACTTGATGTCATGAGAATGCGCATCACAGGGTGATTCATGGTGAAATCTTTGCCATGAACAGAGGGGTCGCAATTTACGATTGACGGGGCCATATCCGGAATTTGGAAAATTAGGCCAATGCTGTTCGGGAGGTATTGAGGGTCTAGGACACATGACTCGAGTTGGTATCCCTCCGCTTCGTACCAGCCTTCTTCTGTTGTAAGCGATATGCGAAATGCGTTTGAAAATACTCTGAGGAACTGTTCGGGGCTTTGTCCTTTCTCTAGGAGTGTGCCTTTGACTGATTCTTCTTCAAAAACCATCTGTACCCTTATACGTCGGGTACCCTCGTTCAGGTAGAGTAATCGTGAAGATACGGCTAATCCGACTCGTGCATATTGCGAGGTTGTTACGCGGTCGCCAGATCGTGTGAGGCCGAACAACGGATAGGGCGTATGTTCCTTGCTTTCTAGGGCCTGCTCCGGTGTATAGGTGGGGATTTCCGTAAACATCGGAGCGCTGTTTTCGGGAATGGCAAGGGTTAAAATCTTTTGTACCTGAGTGTCGTTGAGTTCGGCGTTGGTTACGGATTCAAACTCAATTGTCTCGCCTTCTTCGTTTGTGCCTGCGGTAAATCGCGTTCCTTTGGGTAATTTGTAGTTGAAATCTTCTACCTCGATGGGGAATACGATATGGGCATGGTCACCATGTGCTTCGTTTGGCTTTTCTCCGAGCACTTTGCGGAAATAGAAGTCAATACGGCGTTCCGGCAATTCGTTCAGGTGCTTTTGGATGTGCTCTAGAAGTTTTGCGAATATGGCGTAAATGGCTGCCGAGGGTTCTGCATTCCCGTCGGCCTCCGATTCAATGGCGCTCACTAGGGCCGGAATATCTTTTTTATCGAGGACTTGCGGGCAATCGTGTTGCTGTTCGTAATCGTAGATTTTTTCGAGTAGCTGCTCTAAGGACATGTCGTTGATTGCGACAAAATCCCTCGCTAGTTCCTTGAACGAGCGGGCTTGCTGACTCAATCCATCATTGACGAAAACGTGGTCCTTCACAAATATTCCCTTATATTGAGGTGTCTGTAGCTTCGTTTATGTAGAACGGATACACCAAATTGCGGCGGCTGTTGGTGGCGATGACTTTGTAATAGATGCAGATTTCCATTACCTCGTCCATTGCTTCTGCTTTAATGTCAATGTTCTCTATTTCAATTCTTGGCTCGAATTGTTTTATGGCATCCTTGATTTCGTCCGTGATTTGCAGGAGTGTCACGTTGCTGTAATCATTGAAACAATACTTATGGATGCCACAACCGAATTCGGGGCGCATTATGCGTTCGCCAGGGTGTGTCCCTAGCAAAATGCGCAGACTCTCTTCGATGTCTTCTTCGGCTTCGGACATGGCGACGGTGCCATTTTCAAATTTCAATGGGAATTTCCACCCACGTCCAAGAAAAGTCAGAGAATCCATTTATCCTCCTATCTGCACCGTAGGGCAACCCAAGACGATGGTGCCGCCATGAGCGGTGGAATCGCCCATGCGCGCGGCGGGTTTCTTGTTAATCATGACCGTGGCGGAACCTTTGACAATTACGTCGGGAGGGCCTGAGCATACGCAGTTGTCTCCCATGACGGCGGCGGGCATGCCGCCAATCAAGACGGTGGGAACTCCGGGGCCGATGACTGGCCCGCCTACGTGCGGTACAGGCGGAACAGCGGGAGTCTGCATGGGGCATGTGTGCATATCGGTAATTCTTGCTGCTGGTGGCATATTTTCTCCCTAGTTGATCATGACCATGGCGCCCTTGACAACGGTCTGTCCCGAAGCCGAAATTTCTGCCGTGGCAGTCCCTTGGGCCTTGAGCCCGACTTTTGCCTTGAATTCTACGTTCAAACCTTCGCCTTTCAGGTCTGTTGCCGATTTGAGGATGATGCCGCCCTTGGCATCGACATTGAATTTCCCTTTGGTGCTGACGACAATATCTTTTGGCGAATCAAATTTGATTCCGCTGCTGCTCATTTCGACTTTGTTCTTGTCGGGATCTTCCAGAGATATTTTTTTGCCATCGTCGTCCAGTACGATTTTTCTTTTTCCCGGGGTGGTTATTGTAATGGATTTTTTTTCTTCGTCAAAGACAACACTGAGTTTTGCTCGGGTTAAAAGTTGCTTGATGTTGTTCGGTTGTTCTAGTTTCTGTGGGACATTGTTTTTTGAACTGTAGAGGCTCCCGAGAATTACAGGGCTGGATGGGTCTCCGTTAAAAAATCCGAGTACGACTTCGTCGCCTTTTTCTGGGAAAAAGAACCCGCCAATACCGTTGGAGGCGTATGGAGTCCCGAGGCGAGCCCATATTGTTTTTTCATCGCCTTGCATCAGAGGGATTTTTACTTTGACTCGATTGAGTTTGTCTGGATCGTCGTTAATCTGTTCGACAATGCCTGTCATGAGGCCCGTGATTCCACAGTTGTAACCGGAAGCCGCTGGAGCCATGGTATTGAATTTTTCGGCATACCATTCTTTTTTCATCCCAAAGGAGAAGGTCGTTTTCCAAAAGGCGGGTTCTAAGTGGTGGCGTATTCCCGATACGAGGGCGTCGCCATTAAAACGTGTGCTTATATAATCAAGTTTGAGCTTTTCGCCTAAATTTACTTTTGCGTTCCCGATGCATGTCGCATTGCCATAAATGCGAGAAAGTTCATTTTTTAGTTGCTCCGCTTTTGCCCAAGCTTTGAGTGTGTTGCTGTCTATTGGAGAATTTGTTTGCAATAAGGCGTTTGGTATGGGGAGGGCTTTTTGCAAATCAGTTGCAGCTAGGTTTCCTTGAGATTGAACGGTTTGCGCATCGGAATTGTTGGAAATCATATCTTGTTTGGTGATATCCCAGGAACATGATATCGCTTTTTTTATTTGGTTCTCGGCATCAACTGTCGCATTGAAATCAATGAGGTCGGTTCCCCAAGTGAGCGAAATGGCCGCATTCCCTCCGGCGGCAATGGGTTTTATTGAAAGGCCTTTGTTATCTGCCAATAACCAGCAACCATTTGCTTCGGCTCGGGTCATGATGAAATCCCAGTCTGTGCAGTAATATTGCAATATTTCTTTATGGGCGGCGCCCCCCATGGATGAGCTGATGTCCACATTATATTTTGATGTTATTTCGGAGACGATTTTGTCGTCGGTCTTGTTCACATAACATACGCTTTGGCGTGATTTTGTCATTGCGATTGCCTTGTGGCGGCACTCGATTTTTGTACAACTTCTTCCATTTGCTTGAGTGGTGACCCCTAGGCGTACGATTGTGCCTGTAAAAATAGGCTCGAGATTTGCATCGTATCCCGCTTTGAGCGTAATCTCCTTGCCTGGCTTTAATTGGTCATCTTCGCACAGCTCAAATTTACCTCTGGTGATATCTCCATCGGCAAGGACAATCGTTGCCTTTGGGATACAATTGATGTGATAATCTACATCTGCAGATAAAATCGTCGTCGTTGAAGGTAATGCTTTCCCTCCACAGAAAAGCGCGCATTCAACAACCTGGCTGGCACTATTTAAAGGAGACTCTGGCATCTTTTACTCTCTGATTGGCGGAAATTCCAGCATCATCCCTGGCTTAATCTGTCTGAAATTTGTCAAGCCGTTGATTCGTGCTATTTGAAGATAATACGAGGGGTCGTTATAGATACGATTGCACATCAGCGGTAAAGTATCGCCTGCTTTTACTTCTACAAGGTGTGTTAAATCAGGAGATTTGTATTCTTCGTACGGCCAACCCTCAGAAAAATCTTGGACGAGATCCAAAGTGACTTCAGCGCGTAATGGGACTCCTTTGACATTGAATAAAGTGTAATCTGTTTTTAGCCCTGAAGCATAAGCCGTAAAAGACATTCCGCACCAATGTATTTTTATTATGGGGACATTATGAGCTTCTCCATAAGGCATAATGGTTGCTTTTTTCAGGCAATCCATCATATCTTTGATGCTGTTGCATCCTTTGGGCCACAAATCTTTTGGAATCGCTCCCGTTGCATCGAGGAGGATGGTCGAAAGTTTGAATGTCGAACTTTTGAGCATGTGGAATTCTTGATTTATTCTTCCATCGAAAAAAGAAACCTTTTCAATTCCATCGATGACTGTAAATGTTTCTGGGTTCAACATGACGCTGAACGGGTCCCGATTAGGGATGCGTTGCAATTTTTTCCCGCTTTTGAAATATGGGACTAATGTCAACCTACTTAGATGTTGTGACATCTTATCTCTCCTTGTCCCATCGGATGGATTCTTCAATCATCTGGCGGCATTCCCTCAAGACATCTTTTTTAAGGGAATCTGAAGATTCATGTTCCTTTTCGCCTGCTTCGATTCTTACGCTGATACTAAGGTTCCTGATTTCTAGCGACATGGTTATAATATCCTCTCTATACTTCGATATTTCAACGAAACCGTTTCTATCATCACTTCGGCCTTCATGGCGTCAAGTGTGCTGAACGACCATTTGAACGGATATGCCCCTTCAAATGTCCACGTTGCTATGGGCTTGCTCTTCTCATCTAGCAAGGTGACTTCGATGGGTTGAGGGTCCACTTGGAATGCGTTCATCGACGAATTCATGTTCTTCATGCACCATCTGAAAAATGGGTCGCTATCCTTGAGTATGGCCCGTTTCAAGACCAAATCGGAAAGCTTTATTTTTTCGGGTAAGTGGTAAACTGTCGAATTGTCACCCCCGCTGCGAACTTCCTTCGTTTCTATCGTCGTTTCCAAACCAGAGACTTCGCTGAACGCAATCTCCGATTTGCCCAACTTTACAGAAAAGTGGAATACAACGGGAATCGACCATTCGACAGTATCACCCATGGCGTCCCTTAGCTATTTGAAATCGTCATGCCTTCATGGACAATTTCAATGCTTTCTACTGCGACTTCGTTCCCTTCGGCTTTGAGTTCGTATCCCGAAATCTTGGTCGGCCAGGCGTTCTTGAGCGTCCAGGTCATTGCCGGGGCGTCTGTTTCGTCCAAAAGACTAATCGTAATATCGATCCTCTTGATCGTATTCATCTTAATCTGGTTGAACCAATCCCAGAACTTGTTGTCGCCCTTGAAAATGCCCTTCTTCATTGTGACATTGCTGTACTTGATCAGGCCAGGCATCTTAACAACAGAATAAACCTTGCTGTTGCCAACGCGGTACTTGATTTCTTCGGATTGTGCATCCAGGCCGGTAACTTCCTGGAAAGACATTTCTTGATCGCCCCATTTCACCTGAAAGTGGAATTTGGGCATCGGCCATACGCTGGCGTGTTGTGTAGAACCATCTTCTGCCATTTTTATTACCTCCTATTAGGATTTCTGTTGCTGTTGCTGGAAAGTGAGTTCAATGAATTCTGCCGGGCGAATCAAGGCGACCTTGATGGTGATGCGCAGGATGCCTTCGAGAATGTCTTCGGGGGTCATGGTTTCGCCAAGGCCCACGTGGACTTCGAATGCGTCTTCGGGGCTCGTGCCGGCAAGACCGCCGCGCTTCCAGACGCTGGTCAGGAAGTTGCTGATCATGCCTTTCATGGTCACCCACGTATTCGCAGTGTTCGGTTCGAAGACAAATGCCTTCGATGCGAGTTTGATGGATTCTTCGAGCATAATCATGGTGCGGCGAACGTTCACGTAACGCCAATCGAGGCTGTTGCCGTCGAGCGTGCGCGCGCCCCAGACCTTGTTGCCGTCGCCCACGAAGGTGCGGATGGCGTTCACGGCTTTGCCGTTGATAGGTACGTTCAAGTCTTCTTGTTCGTCGTTCGTGAGGTTGACGGTCGGAGTGATGACTCCGTTCACGCCCACGTTGGCCGGAGCTTTCCATACGCCGATGGAGTTGTCCACCAAGGTGTAGATACCAGCCATGGCACCTGCGGGCGGCATCAGGTTCAGCTGTTCGCGGACTAGGTCCATAATGGTCGCATAGTTCGGGCAAATCACCGAAAGTGTGCGGTGGATTTTCTGTACCTGTGCATCGTCCTTCACGTCGGCGGCGGCCATCTGGGCAATTTCAGCCTTAATCTGTTCGGCTTTTTCGGCGGGCTCCGGCGGGACAGCTGCATTGAGCATCGTCGTGAGTGCGTCCAGGTTTTCGACGTTCGCAAACGTGACTTCGTTCGACTGCACCACGCTCGTGTTGAGCCACGGATAGTAAACCGCACCGTAATTCAAGAACGACGTCACCTTTTCGCGGAAGGTGGAGATACATTCGCGCGGTTCCTTGTAGCCGTCGAACACGTCGAGAATGGCAAAGCGGTTTTTCATCTTTGCGCAGTGGGCGAGCATCGCGTTTTGCACGTTGGCGCAGGCATCTGCAGTTTCCAGCGAGACGGCTTCGGGAATCACGACCAATGTCGGTTCCTGTTCCTTTTCGAACGGGATGATGGCTTCGGTCAAGGCTTTTTCCGAGATTTCCTCGCCGTAGGGGCCCACCGCCATGATGTAGCAGGTGGCACCACCGTTCTGGTAGAACATGCGAATGGCGTCGAAGAGGCGGAAGCGGACTTTTGGCGGGACCACTTTTCCACCTTCTTCGAGCTTGTAGCGCATCAGAGCGCCCTCGCCAAAGATGGCTCTGTATTCCGCAAATGACGAAATGCGGAAGGGCTTGTTGAACACGGATTGTCCCTTGTATTCGGCCTTTTCGGTATAGCCGATAAACATGGGTATTGCCGTGGCAACTTCCACTACAGAACTTGGGAATGCGTTTTTCTCGACGAGATAGACGCCCGGAGTTTTGTATGATGTAGGCATTTTGTTTTATCTCCTATGGGGTTATGTGTTAACAAATGATTCAGCGACAATCTCTCGCTTACCGTCGAGAATGACCGTGGAGACCGATCGCGCGTCCATGTTGGGTAAACACTTTATGATCGCTTTTGATGATTTCTTTTCGCGCAACTGAAAAAGCGGGGGAGCGCCATAGCGTAGCGGGATTTCCTGCTTTGATACGAATACCGATTCCCCTAATTTCCTTTGGCTGATGTCGAAAGGGGAATCTTCTTTGTTGCCTTTGATTTTTACGATTTCGACGGTGTCGTTATCGGCCAGGCCAGAAATGTAGTAGTACCATTTCATTTTTTTTGTTTTGAGCGGTAACGTGATGCTTGCACCTGATTTTCCCTGGGAATTCACAATTTCCATGCCAAACATGGGTTTGGGGAGCTGCATTGCCTCGGGAATGTCGCCTTTTGAAGTTGTATCCCATTGCAGGGATTCGTCTTTGATTCGGACAAACGGAATGGAATCTGTCGGGATTTCTCCGAATTCTGTTACGTTCCACAAGTTGCGATGCACCGGGTATGCCCAAAAAACGAGGCTTATCTCGTGGGAGAATGCGGCTTCATCTGCAATCAGCCGGAAACCTCCTGCTGTTTCGCGCATCATGATGCCTTCGCGCTTCATGGCCTCTGCTGTTGGCGGGTTTGGCCGGAAGGTGAAATCTTCGCACCTGCCGCCAACGTATTCGTGTTCCATAAAGATGTCTGCCCAAATCCCGTAATTCATCAGTAGGCTCCAATAGATGCTTCTTCTGGGACGTGAACAACGTAAGGACGGTAGTACGAGTAGCCACTCCCGAGTGCGACCGTGCGGACCTTGTACATTACGGAGGGGACGTATTTGCAGCCGACGAGGCTCCACAAGTTGCACATTTCCTGCAAGTTCAGGTTTTCCACATCGACAATCAGTTTCTCAAGCCCTGTGGCGAGTTCCGGAAAAGAGGTGCGGTCAAAAACGCTGTGGTCCTGAAAAAAGCCCACTGCTCGAGAAAGGTATTTCAGGGATTCTTCGTAATGACTTGCCTTGAAATTGGCCGCCAAGACAATGTGCAAATTCAAGAAAATCGGCTTGGAATGAATGATGTTACGAAATCCGTCGTATTCCGGTTTCGTGCTGGCCTGCGTCATGGAATCTTTTTCGACGTTAGCAAGAAACATCACCAGCTTGTTGTTTGCGCTTTCTGATTCACGACCATCGTTGTCCATCATCTTTGATACGACGGCAATGTTTTCTTGTACAGAAAACTTTCTGCGCAAATATTGGTTTAGCTGTGAAACTAAAAATTGCAAAGAGGCGTTGATCATAACTTTCTATTCGTTTCTTTGCGTGCAAAATAAAATAACATTTTGAATAAAACAATATGAAAAATTTAAGATAAAATATCTTTCTGATTTTTCGATAAAATGTCATGCTGTACATTGTTGCGATTCTGTCGGTGATTTGTACATGAAAGAGCGTACAACGTAACTATTGTGTCATGCGAACTTTGAATTTATTGTAAAGATATTTTTACGGCGTAGTTTTTTTATAACTTGTGAATGCTTAGTTAATTTCTATTTTGTATGTAAAAAAGTCCTGCACTAGAGCATAGTGCAGGACTAATTTATTTATGTTGTTCTATTGGTTTAGTAGACTTTCTTGATGATTACTTTTGTGACATATCTATCACCATCGTAGAGATCCACCGCAAGGCCGGCTTCTATTATCATGGGTTGCGCCAATTCGACATGGATTTTGTAAGGCTGCTCGAGAATGACCATTTCAGTTGAAAATTCGATTGTCCCAGCTACGACTTCGCCACCGATGTGGAATTTCGGATTTACGATTCTCCTCTGATCCATAAACGGAGTGTGCCGCCCGCCTTCTTCCTTTGTTGTCAATGACATTTCGCCGTCGAATTTGCTGAACCGCTTCACGCTGTTCGGGGTTGCGATAATCATACCAGGGACGATGTCGTGCGTGGTTGCGTCGCGGAAGAGCACTCCGTAATATTTGGAATCATATCCTTCGAGTTGTTTTGTCATGTCTTCGCCGTAGGCTGTGTATATGCCTGACTTGCCACAACCAAAACATTCAAGTTGAGTCATCGTTTTGACTCTGCCACTTTTCCGAATGCCGCAGGCGAGAAGCCCGCGCCCTGTGATGATAAATGCGTCTTCTACTGTCATATAGAAGGGCTCTGAATCTGGGTTGGGAATTGGGCCGGGGCTGCACAGGCCGATTGAGGTTACGGAGCCCGCACCCACGGTACGGCCGCCTTCGCGGATGGCGAAGCGGAGCTGCTTTTCCATGGCAATCGGGGCGATGAGTTTCACCTGGATTGTCACGGTGTCGCCCGGGGTTACCATTTCCACGCCTTCCGGAAGCTGGATCGTGCCAGTCACGTCGGTGGTGCGGAAGTAGAACTGCGGACGGTAGCCGTTCATGAACGGCGTGTGGCGGCCACCTTCGTCCTTCGTGAGGACGTAAATCTCGGCTGTGAATTCGGAGTGTGGGGTCACGGTCTTCGGTTCGGCAAGAACCATGCCGCGGACGATGTCCTTCTTTTCGGCGCCGCGGAGGAGGAGCCCCACGTTGTCGCCGGCCTGGGCGTCGTCGAGGAGCTTGCGGAACATTTCCACGCCCGTGACGACGTATTCGGTAGTTTCGCCGAGGCCGACGCGTTCGACCTTGTCGTTGAGGCGGACCCTGCCGCGTTCGATACGGCCCGTGGCAACGGTGCCGCGGCCGGTAATCGAGAAGACGTCTTCGATCGGCATCAGGAACGGTTTGTCGACTTCACGTTGCGGCAGCGGAATGTAGGTGTCGCAGGCGTCCATGAGCTCCATGATCTTGTCTTGATTGTCGGGATCGCCTTCAAGAGCCTTGAGCGCGGAACCGCGGATTACTGGGGTGTTGTCGCCGTCAAATTCGTACTTGGACAGGAGTTCGCGGACTTCCATCTCGACGAGGTCGAGCAGTTCCGTATCGTCCACCATGTCGCACTTGTTCAGGAATACGACGATTTTCGGCACGCCCACCTGGTGGGCGAGCAGGATGTGTTCGCGGGTCTGGGGCATCGGGCCGTCGGTGGCTGCCACAACGAGGATGGCGCCGTCCATCTGGGCGGCGCCGGTCACCATGTTTTTCACATAGTCGGCGTGCCCCGGGCAGTCGACGTGGGCGTAGTGGCGGTTTGCTGTGGTGTATTCCACGTGCGAGGTGTTGATCGTGATGCCGCGGGCCTTTTCTTCGGGTGCGTTGTCGATTTCGTCGAAACGCTTGGCACTTGCGAGGCCGCGTGCAGCAAGAGTCGTGCAGATGGCGGCGGTGAGGGTGGTCTTGCCGTGGTCAACGTGGCCGATGGTGCCGATGTTGCAGTGCGGCTTGCTTCTGTCAAAATGTTCTTTTGCCATTTTTCTTCCTTTTGTGGGTGGTGATTTTCTTGTGGTCTTGCGTTATTACGAGCCGATTTTCGTGATGACCCCGGTTGCGACAACCTTGGTGTCGTTGCGGAGCTTCACCTGAAGGCCGACTTCTAACGCTACGGATTGCGCCAATTTGACATGGATGGGGAAGGGCACGTTAGGACTGACCATGTTACCCAAAATTTGGAACGTCCCGGATACAACGGCGGTGCGGATCTGGAATCCCGGATTCTGAATTCTCATCTGATCTTTAAACGGATTGTGGCGTCCGCCTTCGTCTTTCCCTGGAATTGTAATATCGGCATCGAATTCCTTGCCTTCTTTTACGGTTCCTGGGGTGGCGACGACCATGCCTTTGACGACGTCGTCTTTGCCGGCTCCACGGAGGAGAATGGATACGTTGTCGCCTTCTTTGGCGCTTTCGCTGTCTTTGTTGGAAACGCTGATGCTTGTAACGGCGTAGTTAGCTGTTTTGCCAAATCCTATACATTCGCTCATGTCGAGCAAGTTGAGTGTGCCTCGCTCGACTTGGCCCGAAACGATAGTCCCACGCCCTGTTACTGTGGCTACGATTTCGCTGATGGGTATGAGGAATGGTTTGCTCGTCTTGGGCTTGCGCGGAAGGAGTCTTGTTACGACGCCCATTCCGACAGTTCGTCCCCCTTCGCGAATTGCAAAGCGCTGGTCTTTTTCCAAGGCGATTGGAGTAATTAACTGAACAGTGACTGATGCGGAACTACCGGGCGTTATCATTGTCACGCCATTGGGGAATTGCATCGTTCCTGTCACGTCGGTGGTGCGGAAGTAGAACTGGGGGCGGTAACCATTCGTGATAGGAGCGGAACGTCCGCCTTCGGCTTTTGTTAGAATGTATATGTCGGCATTGAAGTCGGTGTATGCTTTTATTGATCCTGGCGCTGCAAGAACCATTCCGCGCCTGAGATCGTTTCGGTCTGCACCGCGAAGGAGTATGCCAACGTTGTCACCTGCTTGGGCTTGGTCGACAGACTTGCGGAACATTTCAATTCCGGTAACTACGTATGTTGCTGTTGTGTCCGAAAGCCCGACGCGTTCAACTGTGTCTGCCAGGTGTATGACGCCTCGTTCGATGCGTCCTGTCGCTACGGTGCCTCGCCCGGTAATGGTGAAAATGTCTTCTATCGGCAGCAGGAATGGTTTGTCGACGTTGCTTGCGGGAATTGGGAGATAGTTGTCGCAAGCATTCAAAAGTTCGATAATCTTGTCTTGGTAGGTGGATTCTCCATTGATAGCTCTTTGGGCGGATCCGCAGATAATTGGTGTGTCGTCACCATCGAAGCCGTAACTGGACAATTGTTCGCGTAACTCGCACTCAAGGAGATTGAGAATTTCGCGGTTATCTACCTGGTCGGCGTTGTTTATGAAAACGATTATTTTCTTTAGGCCAATTTGTTGGGCGAAAAGCATGTACTCTCGCACTTGGGACGAAACGGCGTTTTGGACTTGCACAACCAAAATAGCACCATCCATTTGAGCTGCACCGATTATCATGTTTTTAATGTAATCGACGCGTGAGATGCCATCGTTTACAATAGAGTAGTGGCGGCTTCGCGTGTTGAACTCCTTGGCAGATGTGCTTACACTGCAAATGCCTCGTGCATTAAGAGTCGTTAGAATTGCTGTGACCAAGGCGTTGCGGTCGCTTTCGGCCCCTAAGAATCCAAGATTAATGTGAGGTAAGCTTCTTTGAAAATGTTCTTTTGCCATTTTTTCCTTCCTTTTGGGGTGGTAATTTGTCTCCAACCTTGCTAAAAACAACTTTTTGTAAGTTTATTTTAAATAAAGATAATAAACAAATTTGTTTGCTTGGACTGCTATTGCTGGTTTAATTTATTCTTCAAATATTATGTTCTTTTAGATGTGATTAGGTATGTGTATAGATATTGTGTTGCATTTGTAATACAATGCGAAATGGTTGCATTTTTGATTGTTTGGATACAATAAAGGGGGCGATGCATTGGCACCGCTCCCTTTATTGAATAGATTTGTTTATGGACTTAAGGTTTAATCCCTTTGAGCAAGAGGATGACTTTTGTTACGACACCCTTTGCACTGATGAGATCTCCGTTGCTGACTGTAAAGGGAAGGCCTACTTCCAGTGCGACGGATGTCGACAATTTTACACGGACCTTCGCTTTTACCTTCGTTGCAGTCTTGCTGATTATTTCTAGAGTGCTCATTGTTCCAGTTACCAAGGCTGTACGGATTGCAAATTGAAGTTTCAACTTTGATTTTTCGATGAAGGGCGTTTTTTCTGGAAGAGTTTTCTTGGGCTTTGTCACTTCAATCTCAGCTTCAAATTCCTTACTCTCTTTCACAGAATTCGGGGTTGCAACGACCATGCCACGGACAACGCTTTTGGTGCCGGCGCCCCGAAGGAGCAGGCTTGCATTGTCGCCTTTTTTGATTTTTGAGACTTGGCCTGCGTCGGTGCTCATGGTGGTGACTACATATTCGGCGGTTTTGCCAAAGCCGATACATGCAACGGTTGCGCCTGTTTGGAGTGTGCCGCGTTCAACCTGGCCGGTGACGACGGTGCCACGACCCGTAATGGTGAATGCATCATCAACGGGCATGAGGAATCCTTTAAGGGGCTTTAGTGTTAAACCGGGGTCTTTTATTGGCATTGTTTTCTCCTTTTGTTGGGGGGGGGGGGTAAGATTACGTTAAAAAGATAATAAACAAATTTTTTGCCCGGACCACCGATGGCGGTTTAATTTGTTTAATAAATATTATGTTCCCTTGGATGTACAACAAAAAGAGCGGTGCTTTTTGGCTCCGCCCTTTTAACTGTATTTGGATAAACCCTAGATTTTTTTGAATATGAGCGACGTGTTGACTCCGCCGAAGGCGAAGTTGTTGCTCATGATGTAGTCTACGTCCATTTCGCGGCCGCTACCGGTAATATAATCGAGCGGGGCGCAAGCGGGGTCTACATTTTTGAGGTTGAGGTTCGGGCTGAACCATTTCTTGTGCATCATGTGGATGCTTGTCCAAGCTTCGATGCCGCCGCAGGCTCCCAGCGTATGGCCGATATAGCTCTTGAGGCTGCTGATGGGTACGGCGCGCTTGCCGAGTGCATTGTAGGTGGCCCAGGTTTCGGCGTTATCGCCTTGCGGGGTGGCCGTGCCATGACCGTTTACGTAGCCGATCGCTTCACGGGAGATGCCTGCATCTTCGATGGCGAGCTCCAGTGCGCGCTGCATGGTTTCGGCCTTGGGCGAGGTGAGGTGATCGCCGTCGGTGTTTGTACCGAAACCGACAAGTTCGGCGTAGATTTTTGCGCCACGGGCCTTCGCGTGTTCGTATTCTTCGAGGACGAGCGTGCCGCTGCCTTCGCCAATGACGAGTCCGTCGCGGTCCCTGTCGTAGCTGGCGGGGGCGAGTTCGGGGTGTTCGTTCCTAGTGGATGTGGCGAATAACGTGTCGAATACGGCGGATTGGGTGGGGTTCAGCTCTTCGGCGCCGCCGGCAATCATTGCGTCTTGCATGCCATACTTGATGTATTCGTAAGCGGTGCCGATACTGATGCTGCCAGAAGTGCATGCCGTGTTGGAAGTGTAGAGGCGCCCCGTGAGGCCAAAGTACACTGCGATGTTCACGGCGCAGGTCTGAGGCATGGACTTGATGTAGGTGGTCGCGGTAATCTTGGAGCAGTCATCGGTCACAAGCATCGAGAAAAAGTCCACCAGCGGGTAGACGCTTCCCATGCACGAACCGTAGGCGACGCCCACGCGGCCCGATTGCAAAAAGGCTGGGTCTTGGTCGAGCCCGGAATCTTTGAGGGCCCTAACGGCAGATGCCGTGGCGAGCAGGGCGACGCGTCCCATTCCGCGGATTTTTTTGCGGGGCAGGTCAGGAACTTCGAAATTGACCGGCGAGGCGAGTCGCGTATTCATTTGTGTGTAACGGTCCCAATCGTCCATGCGAACGACCTTGTTCCTGAGCTGGTGAAGGCTATTGAAAATTTCGTCGACTTCGCTGCCCAAGGCCGAAATGCAGGAACCGCCGGTGACGACGACTCTACGGGTCATGCGAGGCCTCCGTTGACAGAAATGACTTGGCGGGTGATGTAGGCGGCACCTTCCGAAAGGAGGAACACTACGGTGGCTGCCACTTCGGAGGGCTTGCCGACGCGCTTCATGGGGACTGTCTGTAGGATGATGTCGAGCGGAGCTTCCTTGATCATCTCGGTTTCGATGACGCCGGGGGCGACGCTGTTGACGGTGATGTTCCTGCTTGCAAGCTCCGTGGCGAGCGCCTTTGTAGCACCGATGATGCCTGCCTTGGAGGCGCTGTAATTCACTTGCCCACGGTTGCCGATGACGCCGGATACCGAGGAAATGGTGATGATACGGCCGATGCGTTTGCGGCACATGGGCATGACGAGCGGACGGACGACGTTGAAGAACCCGTTCAGGTTGGTGTCGAGCACCTTGTCCCAGGACTCGTCGCTCATGCCGGCGAAAGTCATGTCGGCGCAGACGCCTGCATTAGAGACGATGCCGTAGTAAACGCCGTTTTCTTCGATGTCCTTTTCGAGGACTTCCTTGCACTGTTCCCGGTTGCAGATGTCGAATTGCAGCGTGCGGATGCTGCCGCCGGCCGCTTGCACTTTTTCGACGAGAGAGTCGATGGCTGCCTTGCCGCGGTTGTAGTGCGCGACCACGGTATAGCCTGCTTCGGCTACGGCGAGGGCGATGGCGCTGCCGATGCCTCCGCTTGCTCCTGTAATGAGAACTTGTTTCTTGCTGTCCATTTTAGTCCTTTGTTTTCCCTATTATTCCCTATTTTTCCAGTACCGCTTTGGGGTCGTCCATTTCGATGGTGTTGATGACTGCTGTTGCGACGATGTTGCCATCCAAGCTGATGTTCCCGTCGAAGGTTACGACATTATCCATGCGCATGGTTTGCTTGACAAAAATCTTTGCGATGGAGTTTTCCGGGAACAGGGGCTTGTTTGCGGTGAAGTTGTTCACGCTCATGATGAACCCGATTTTCGGTTCTTGGCCCTTTGTTTTGCCATAGAGCCCGGAGAGCGCAGAAATGCTTTGTGCCATGTATTCGAAACCGATCCAGACCGGAATGCCGCCGAGGTCTTTGTCGAAGAACATGCTGCCTGGCACGATATCGACTTCGGTGTGGATTTCGAGTTTTTCGAAGTCGTAGTCGATGACCCTGTCGAGCAGGGACATTTTCCCGGAGTGGGGAACGATTTGCATTATGGATTCTTTTGTTTTGTATTCTTCCATGCTAGACCTTTTCTACGATAAGCGAAACATTGCAGCCGCCGAAGGCGAAGGAGTTACTTTGGATGCGTCGGATGCCTTGGCATCGGTCGCCTAGGCGCACGAGGCGGATTGCGGGGATTTCGGGATCGAATTCCCCGTCGTAAAGATGGACGGGCAAAAACCCTTCGGGGTTTGCGTCGGAGAGGACGAGGCAACAGAAGCCGAGTTCCAGGGCACCGGCCGCACCGAGTGTGTGCCCAGTGAGCGCCTTGGTGGAACTGCAAGGGACGTCAGTCCCGAAAAGCTTGTGCACGGCGGTTCCTTCCATGGAGTCGTTCAGGCGGGTGCCCGTACCATGAAGGTTGATGTAGCCGATGTCGCTTGGCTTTAGGCAAGCGTCGTCGAGCGCTTTTTCCATGGCAAGGCGAGCGCCCTCGCCGTCGGCTCTCGGGGCCGTGATATGGTCGGCATCGGCGCTTTCCCCGATGCCCGTAATTTTGAATTTTGCGTTAGCGGGTTCCTTGGTGACAAGGAAGAATGCGGAGGCATCGCCGAGGGTGATTCCTGTGCGGTTCTTGCTGAAGGGGTTGGTAGGCGTTGCGGATACAGCCGCTAAGGCATTGAATCCAAGGACGACTGCTAGCGAAGCAATGTCTACGCCTCCGATGATAGCTGCGTCGCAATCTCCTGCGTAAATGTGGTGGCGAGCGGTCGCGATGGCTGTGGCACTGGAACCACATGCTGTAGATTGCAATGCGCACGGGCCATGGATGCCGAATCTGGACATGATGTATTCCAACGGAAAATCTGCTTTTTGCTTGTCCAGTTTGTAGCCCGCAGGGAATTCTCCGTGCTGTTTTTTATAACGTAGCGCATTGATGGATATTTCGGAACCATTGTCGCACGAACCAATGAAAGTGCCAATGCGCCCTGCTCCGTATTTGGCGATAGCCGTCTGCACGCTTTGTTCAATGTCGCGTAACGAAATTTCGGCGAGGCGGTTTATCCGTTCGTTGTAGTAGGGGTCTTTGGGGGTGGGGAAGTCTGTCGTATCGATGTTCGAAACGCAGAAGCGGTCTTCGCCGTGTGTGAGTGTGGTGAAATTCCCGCGCTGCCCTTTAATGAGTTTGTCAAACACTTTGGCCTTGTCGTGGCCCAGTACGGAATGGAAGCTGAAGTCCTGTATGTAAAGCGGCTGGTTCACTGGGCTTGTCCCCCGGTTACCGTGTAGCTGTAGTTGCGCAATGAATTTTTCAGTTCGATGGTGTTCCCGACCTTCCGGATGGTGAGTATGTCCGTGTTCCCCCTGGAGAGCTTGCGGACAGTCGCATCCCCTTCGGTAGTCTCGGTCAGCGTGAACCCGTAGGATTCAAAGTGCGGCTTGAGGGCTGCCATGTCGAAATAGCAGAGCTGGATGTCGGCAACGATGTATTCTGCCTTGATTTTCCCCATGTCCATAACAGTGCTGTTGAACCGGATGGAGTCTCGCGTGTATGTGACTTCGGCCAGTGTGTTGCCGAAGGAACTGAACAGGACAAGGCTTAACAGGGAATCGTTCACGCGCATCCAGGCATCTATCGAAAATTCTTTTTCACCATAACGCCCGTCGATGTGCTGGGGAGCATCCATCGAAATCCTGTTGCCGGAAATGTCGAGCAGGTGGACGAATGTGTCGTCGGTGTAATAGACTGGCTCTGTAGAAAGTCTGTTTTGATTATTGTGGCAACAGCACAAAAAGAGGCTTAGCGCTATGATATGCGCGAGCCCCAAACCCAATGTTCCGTGACGATTGCCTGCAGGTTTCATCGGAGTAAAGATAGAAAAGTTGACGACTCAGTTCCGCTTCTGTGTGAGCGGCGAAAGGAGGAAGCAGGTGAGCGTACCGATAAATATCGATAGCCCGAAAACGCATACAGGTTGGAATTGGCTCAAGGAGAGCGTTCCGAACGAAAGGATGGTCGTTGCTGCCGAAAGGGCGATGGCAAGTGCTGTTGTGTCGGCATGGTTTCCGCTTTCGCGGAAAAATAGCGAGTAGTCAATCCCGATTCCCAAGGTGAGGATAACGCCTGCGATAGCGAAAAAGTTGAAGTCGATGCCGATAAGCCCGAAAACACTTGCGACCGCAATGCCTGCGCAGACGGGAATGCGGACAATCTTGAATGCGGTCTTCAGGTTGTACACGGGAATGAAGATGATGAACATGAACAGGTTCGTGATGGCGACGAGAATAATCAGGATATGCGAGATTTCTGTGAGTGACCTGCTGATTTCTGGAACCTTGTTAACGAAGTAGACACCGTCGCAATTGTTGGCAAGTTTAGGCAGTGCTTCTGCGTTTTTCACGTGAAGGGGGAGAACGGTGCTGTAGTAGGCTCCGTCAATTTCTCCGAGCCAGAGCGTTTGGAGTGCATTTTGCCAGTCGCTGGGGAACGAGTCTTCGGGAGTGATGGGGCTGAAGTTTTCAAGGCTCTTTTGGAACAGGGAGTCGCTGCCGAGTTGTTGCGATTTTAGGAAATCGGCCGCGTCGCCTTGCAGTGCTTGTTTGATGGTCGCAAAAAATTCCTGCTGCCTTTTTTGTGATGGGACAAAGTAACTCGTGGCGAGGTAATTGAGGAAGACGGAATCTTTTTTCGCTTGTTCCATCTTGTGTATGAACGCTTCCTCTTTTTGCAAAACGTCTTCGGCGGATGTTCCTTTGACAATGTAATAGCTACCGCTTGTGCCGAAGTCAATGATTTTGTTGGCGAGCGTCTCGGATTCCTTGAGCGGTTCGGATACCGTGTAGAGATTGTGCAAGTCGGTTTGAATGTTCAGGCGGATAAGCCCTGGGATGGCGAGTATGCAGAGTAGAGCCGGCAATGCGATTTTTAGCGGCCAGCGCAGGCGGTAATACCAGTCGTACATGTGTGCAAGCGATGCTGCGAGGCGTGTTGCTTGCCCTGCACGGGATACGGTCGTTTTGGGAAATGCTTGGAAAAGGAATAACGTTGTGCAAAGTGCGCTTGCAAGCCCAGTGGCGGAGAATAGGGCCATTTGCCTCAAAAGCGGGAATGGTGCTACAGAAAGCGCGATATAGCCCAGTTCCGTTGTCATGAACCCGAGAAGGATTCCTTTGAGGATGCGCTTGCGAACTTCGCGACCGTCGTGATTCTCCTTGGCGAATTTCCAGTCAGTGAAAAAGTGAATCGCGTAGTCAATGCTGATGCCGATAATACTTGTGCCGAACACCAGCGTGAACATGTGGATTTCCCCGAATGTACTCCAGGTGATGGCGAGAGCCGATACAACAGCCATCAAAACGGAAAAGAGTGTGCTGGCGATGGGGATAAATGTCTTAAATACGGCAATGAGGAGGGTTAGTGCGAGAATGATGGAAATCGTTGAAATCCAGGTGATTTCTTTTTGTGCGTTCTTGGAACTTTCGAAGCTGTGGAACGGAACTCCTGACTTTGCGACGGAGATGCCCGGGTAGCGTGCGTTGAGGGTGTCGATGGCATCATTGACGCGTTCCAGAACATGCCCTTCACTTGCTATCCCTTTTTCGCTGGGATGGATGCGTGCGCTCCAGAGAATGTATGTTTTGGTGGAATCGCGTGCAACGAGGCGACCCTCCTTGAGGGAAAGTTTGTTCGAGAGTAGGGGCGAATGTAGCGTAAACCGGTCAAAGGCTTGTGCACCGAGCAGGTAGGGGTCTTCGTCGAGGTGGGAAAGATTGTCTAGGTTGAATGCACCATAAATGCGCTGGAGTGCTTCGTCGCGTGCAAACTGTACCCCTGCCGTGCCGGAGAGCGCTTGTATGTAAGAATCCCCGAGCAGCGAGAAACGGTGACGGTAGGTGTAGTCGGCGGTTTCTTCGAGTGCTTTGTCAGAAACTATATAACGGATGGATTCTAATCGCGGGTCGCCCCTCAATGTGGAATTGAACCAGTCTGCTGCATTGCGTGCAGTTTGGAAATCCTCGTGGCCTACGAGAATGTTCAACTGGTTCATGGTCTGTTCGCCCATCGTCTTTTCGGCATCGGCGACTTCTTGGAGCGAACTCGCTGTCGGGAGGATGGTGTAGAGCGAGGTATCGATATTCCAAGGGCGGGCGCACAGCGCAAGCACGAGCATGGTGGCGTGCACGATGCTCCAAAGGGCTATTCCTATGAACTTGGACTTATTTTTCAAGGAGGGCCTTTTCTTTGGCGGTAAGCTCGCTACTGGGCTTGGGGTTTGAAAGTTCATACAGGAGGGGGCTTCCGCTCCCGTCCACTAGTTTGATTTGTTCCAGCCAGGTGCTGCCGGTCAACTCTATTGACTGGATCGTTTTCTTTACAGAAGACTCTCTCGGGACAAGGCCCACTGTCCAGGTTTTTCCTTGCCTGTTGAAAAATACGTGGAATCCGGCTTGCAATTTTGCCGTGCTGCCTGAAAATATGGAGTGAATTGCTTTTGCAATTTGTGCAAAGACAACGTTGTCTTTTGCATTGATTTCGCTGCGTGTACCATTTGCGTTCTGCTGCACCATTCCAGTTTCGGAAATGGCGAGTTGGCTTGCGAAAGGCTTTTCGGTATTCCAGAGGATTCCCTTCTCGTTGGCGATGACGAAGTTCCCGACAGATACAAACTCCCGGTTGAGTTGTGCGATGAACTTGGTCTGTTTGAAATTCCCGCGGACGACTTTGTGCGCGGTCATGGGGGCAAAGGTGCTGTCGATGGCCGTGGAACTGGTATCTTTGACGGGGTGTTTCCAGATTTCCCCATCTGCGGCGAATCCGCTGGTGGCAAGTAGCATGCAGGCGCAGAACAGGGCGGCGGCGAATTTCAGCGGGGAGGGCATGGCGTACCTATGCGTTCGCTTCGGCGAGCTTTTGCCGGTAGGCTTCGATTTTCTCGACGAGTTCCCTGGGGGAGACGATGTTTGTTTCGCGGGTCTTGATGTTGATTGCCATCTGTGTCGTTTCGGCCCGGGTGGTCACTTTGCCGGTTTCGATGTCGACGAAGGTGTAGGTGAGGCGTAACCCGAATTCGTACTCGGTGATTCTCGCCGTGACGCGAACCTTTTGGCGGAACTGGAGTGGCTTCAGGTACTTGACGTGTACATCGACCACGGGCCAGCCGTATCCGTCTTTTTCCATGTCCACATAAGTGTAGCCGATTTTTTCAAGGAGCGCACAGCGGGCCCGTTCCATGAAGTTGATGTAGTTCCCGTGCCACATGATTTGCATCGGGTCGACTTCGTAGAATGCGACTTCGGTATCGATGGATGCTTCGATAAAGGGTTCGTTCATGATTCTTGTTCCTTCTCTTCCCAAAAATCAAAAAAATTGTACCACTGGTAGGGATGGTCTTTACAATGTTTCTCGATAAATCCGACGAACTCCTCGATAAGCGCTTGGATTTTCTGCTTTTTTTCCTTGCGGCTGCCCGAAAAATCGGTTGTCGCCTTGTGTATCATGAATTCGTACTTGGAATTTAGGCTGAAGTTCTTGCAGCGGATCCCTACGCCGAAATAGATCGGCGCGCCAATGATGCTTGCGAGTATGAACGAGCCTTCGGGAAATTCCGCCCAGTCGCCGAGGAACTTTGCGCGCACCGTGCGGTCGCGGTTCTTTGCGGATGTCCTGTCCCCAGCAATAACAACAAGGTATCCCTTGTCTATTTTGTCCTTGAGCATGATGGCGGAATCAATGCCGATGTCGCTGGCGTTAATGATGTTGTCCATCAGTTCCGGGTTCAGCTTGCGCAGCAGGTCGTTGTACCTGGAGGAATTCTCGATATCGACGATGGGGCAGATGCGCAGATTCTTTATCTTGGCGTTCCCGCCGATATCGCCCAGGGACCGGAACATGTCCAGGTTGCCGAGATGCGATGTCAGGAGGATGGCTCCGTGTCCGCTTGTAATTTTTTTCAGGAATTCTTCACGCTCTGCATTTTTCGTAAGGTCGGATACCTTGAGGCGACCCATCCAGCTGAGTTGCTTTTCGAGCATCTGCAAGATGAAGCTGAGGATATGCTTGTAACAGTCGAAGGCTGTCGGCTTTTTTCGCCCGGTGGCCTTTGCGACCCTATTCAGGTAGGACATCGAATTTTTCCGGACCGATTTGGCTCCGAGGAAAAAGAAGAAGCATATTATGGCCGAGAGCGCGACAAGCAGTGGTCGCGGCAGGAACTTCACCATGAGGGACATGAAGGTGAACGTCCAGGATGTCCCTGCCGACACTTCCTTCCGATCGTACCACTGTGTCTGGGTGCTAGCCATTCTTCCGGTGTTTCCTTGCAAGGAGGACGGGGAGGCGCAGGAGCATGCCGAAGAAGAGCTTGGTATGCATCCAGGAAATGGATATGTTGTCTTCGACCATACGGAAATTGGAAATTCCGTTTTTCGGGTACGTGACCTGGATGGGGTAGAAGTTCATTTCCAGGCCCTTCCACTTGAGCTTTACGAGGATTTCGATGTCAAAGCCCATGCGGAGGTTGGAAAGTTTGCGGATGACGGGGAGCGTCTGTTTAATCGGATATACGCGGAACCCGCACATGGCATCGGGAATGTCGAAGGAAAGGGTCTCGATGGCAATCCAGAAGTTCGTTATCTTGCGCCCGTTTTCGCGGCTCTTGGGAACGCTGGCATCGTATTGCGGGAATCCCGAGATGAGGTTGCCGGGGTGCTTTTTCGATGCCTTGACGAAAAACTCCACTCCTCCCAGGTCGTGTTGCCCGTCGGCATCGATTTGCAATGCGTATTCGAAACCGGCTTTGTGTGCGGCTTCGAGCCCCTGGGTTACGGCATAGCCCTTCCCGCCGTTTTGGGCGTAAGAGATGAGCGTGATTCCCGGAATTTTTTGGGCGATATCTTCGAGGATTTTCTTTGCATCGGGAGTGTTTCCATCGTCGACGAGAAACACGGGGAAACCTTTCCTGATAATTTCACGGGCCACCGCCTCGACGGTGTGTTCGTGCCTGTAGACCGGAATAACCGCACAATAGGTAGAATCCAGCATGGCTTACGCTTCCGCTCCAATTTTGACGCTGCCGTTAGAGAACTTCTTGCCTTCGGCATTTCTGAAATCGAACGCGATGCGCCCAGTTTCCTTGTCGTAGGAGATTTCCAGGATAACTTTTGTGTCGGGGAGAATCGGGCTCATGAATTTGGTCCGCTGGATTTTATGCATCGTGAGGGGGCTCCCTAGATGCTTGTGTGCAAGATTCATGACGAGGTTCACTTGGACCACAGCCGGGAGCAACTTGAAGGAATCGAAGTGGCCGTCGAAAAAGTCGCTTGTCGAGGGGACTTCCATTTCGATAGTCGCTGTATTTCCCTGCACGTTCACGTTGTGGATTTTGTAGTTCGGGTCTTCTTGTTTGTCTTCGAACAGAGCCTGGATGTCGGCGGTCTTGATTTTGCCCATGGCATCTTGCGGGAGCTCGTCGGGGAATCGCCAGCGCTTGGGGATGACGATCAGTTCAAGGTACTGCGAAAGGAAGTTCCGGAAAAACTTGTTCATTTCGAGCTTCCTTGCTCCCTTGAACTTTTCCTTTCCGTCTTGGTTGAGTGCAACGGCTGCCGCCAGGTATTGGCGCTTGCCGGACATGGCGATGACGCGTACATCTTGCACCAGTCCTGTCTGGCGGATTCGCATTTCGACTTCGGGGAGGGAAATGCGCTTTTCTTCGATTTTGACGATGGAACCGGTACGTCCGAGTAACATGAAACGTCCGTCTGGTTCAAGCTTGATGAGGTCCGCCGTCGTGAATCCGCCTTCGTCGTAGATATAGGGAGATTCTACGTGGAGACATCCGTCTTGGGTGAGTGTGATGATGTTGTGCGGGAAGGGGGTGTAGAGGGGGCCGTTCTTGCTTTGCCTGTGCGCCATGCAACCTGTTTCGGTACTGCCGTAAATTTCGGTGGGCCAGTACTTGAGAATGCGTTCCGTTGCGGCTGCTGCATCTTCGGGGAGTGCGCCACCCGCCGACAGGATAAACGGGGCTTCGGCGAAATCGATGCTTTCGTATTTTGAACCGGCGAGTCGCTTCAGGAATGCCGGGCTTGCGATAATCACGAGTTTGCGTTTTTTGAGTTCCTTGAGTTCGTCGGAGAAGGCGACGATATTCCTGCGGATCGGGGCACCGCTCATCAGCGCCATCAGGAGCGCGAAAGTGAGCCCGAAAATATGGTGATGGTCTACAGTCCGGATAACAAATGCGTTTTCGTATTTCCCGAGGAACTGGCTCGCGAATATGTTAACCTCGTCTTCCAGCTGGATAAACTTCTTGGGCGAAACTTTGGGCTTTCCCGTAGTCCCCGAGGTGTACACGTCTACGTCGGCTTTTTTCGGGTCGAACATGACCCACTTGCCGTCGTCCTCGTACTTTGCGAGGATGTCTTGGATAAGGGTAGCATTGTCGGTCGGTGCGTCGGTCATGAACGATATGCTGTCCGAGCAAATTTCCTTGACAAATTCTTGCGAGTGGTTCGCTGAAATTTTCGCGGCTTTACCGGCCTGCATTACGGCGAGCAGGGCAACCATGAAGTAGTAGCTGTCTTCGAAGTTCAGGAGCCAGGCTTTTTGCGGTCTGGTTTCTATTTCCTGGCGGACCTTGGAGACATCGGCTACGAAATCGCCCCATGTCTTTATGCTGTGGTCTCCGTTGCCGTCGAAGGCGAAAAGGGAATCGGAGTCTCTGGAGTCGCGGGTGAAGCTAGATACATATTTATATTGGTTCATCTTCTTTTGCATCTTTTTTCGAATGATAAATTCCCCTGAGAAAAGGAGCCCCATGAGAATGTAGGAAATAAGTCCGTTGTACACGGCCCACATTTTGTCGGAGCCGGAGAGGCACGTGTATGTCGCGGCTATCCCGTTAAAAATAAAAAAACTACACCAGACGATAGTCACTTTGCGACAGTAAGGTTCTACGAATTGGCGTAATGCGGAACGGTCCAGGCTCTTATCGCTCATGCATGCCAGCCGGAACACGAGGCTAGGGCCGGAAAAAAGCGTGGAAGCGAAAAGGACAAGGAGGCTTGCGCTGACGGCGACCGGGTAGAATTTCAGGGAAAGGATATTGTCGGTGATGCAGGCGAGGGCGCAGCAGGCAAGAGCGATTAAAACGAGCAGGCCACTTTTCAGGGCCTGTCTTTTGCCTTGGCCGGATTTTTTTAGGAGGGGACGGAGGTTGACAAGGGCGATTGCGAACAGGACAAGGCTCAAGATTCTTGGCCGCAGTCCCCAAAAGTAGAGACCGCAAAAGATAAGCCCTGGGTAAAGAACCGAAAGGGCGGCAAAGGAAATCTTTCCCGCCGCGATTCTCATTTTTTCACGCCCGCTTCCTGGATGAGGTCGTATATGGCGTCAACGACGTCTTGCAACGTGCGCACGGACTTGAACACTTCGGGGTTGATATTGCGCGGAAGCATGGACTTGAGTTTTACGATGAGGTCGACGGCGTCGATGGAATCGAGGTCGAGGTCTTCGTAGAGGCGGGCTTCCGGTACGATTTTGCTACTATCCAGGCCGAATTCGGTAACAAGGGCGTCCTGGAGTCTTTTCAAGATTTCCGACTTTTCCATATTAGCCATTCTGCTTGTTGGCCGTGATAAAGGCGGCCAGGGAGTTTACGGAGGCGAAATGTTTGCGGGTCTCGTCGTTTACGGCCGTGAAGGAAACTCCAAAATTTTCCTTGATGGCAAGGCCGAGTTCCAATGCGTCGATGGAGTCAAGACCAAGGCCTTCTCCTTCGCCAAAAAGCGGGGCGTCGTCGTCGATGTCGGCCGGCGTGATATCTTCCAGTTCCAAGGAGCTAATGATGACGTTCTTGATTTTCGAGTTCAGGTCTTCCATAAATCTCTTTTTGTGTTATTTATGCTTTTTTCCGAACCAAATATAGAAAAAATGTCAAATATTTTTAAATTATATTTACATACTATTCTTTTGTTTTTTCTGCTTAAAATGTCCAGATTCGTCCATATTGCCAAATACAGTTTCTGGGCTCCGGGTTTGGAAGCCGCCGAGGATTTGGCGGCTTTTGCGCGCGGAGATAAGGATGTTTCCCGCGTATCCGCGGTGCCTGCGCTCCCGTTCGTGCCGATGCTCATGCGCCGTCGGTTGAGCGATGTGTCCAAGATGGCCGTCTTTGTGAACCACTATGTTTCGGAGGGCCTCCCCGAAGCAAAAATTACGTTTGCCTCGGAATTTGGGGAAGTTCGGCAGCAACTGAAGATTTCGGAACACCTGATCGAGACGGATACGGTGTCTCCTGCGGCGTTCAGCCTTTCCGTGTTCAATGCCCCTGTTTCGTGCGCGACGATTGTTGAAAAAAACATGGCCGGCTATTCTGCTGCCTATGCGGGTGCAGGCTCGTTTATTAATGGCTTGAGGGACTGTGCCAATGCTCTGGATACGGGCGAGGGCAGCGAACGCATATTCCTTTTTTCGGACGAACTGGTGCCCGAGACCTACGCGTCGATCGTCGATGGCTATCCAAATGTGCCCTGTGCCATGGCGCTGCGACTATCGTCTACAAAACAGCCCGGCTGCATCGATTTGGATATCGACGAGATTCCAGAAACGCACTTTGCCGCCGAGCAGGCGCTCTGGCTTCTCAAGAAAATTCTCGTGGAGAACGCGTGATGTTTATCTTGCGGCAGATTGCCTACTGCTGGCGCGTGTTCATCAAGTTGATGACGTTCTTCTGGTTCGGGTTGGGCAGCCTCTTCCTTGCGACATTCCTCTTTCCCGTCCTTTATGTGGTGTCCGGTTTTTCTAAGGTGCGGTTCAGCCGCCTTGCAAGGCTTGCCGTGCATTGTTCTCACAAGCTTGCCGTTGCCCATGTCGCCGTCTTTGGGGCGGGGCGGTTCCGCGTGGAGCACCGGGAACGTTTGAAGGGGCTTCGGTCCAAGGTCATCGTGGCGAACCATCCGTCTATCCTGGATGTGGTTATCCTGTTCTCGCTGATTCCCAATGCCGACTGCATCGTAAAGGGAGGCCTAGGCAAGAACCGGTTCGTGAAGGGCATTGTCAATTCCATCTATATCGTGAATACCAAGACGTTCGAGGAACAGCTGGTCGAAACGGACAAGTCGCTCAAGCGGGGGAACTGCCTGATTATCTTCCCCGAAGGGACCCGCTCCACTCCAGGGGAACGCTGGCAATTCCGGAAGGGTGCCGCGAGGTTTGCGCTCCACTCCAAGTGCGATGTCGTTCCTATTTATATAGGTGGCAACGATCCTGTCGGGCTCAGGAAGCACGACCGCATGTTCAGTGCTCCTCCCACGGAACGCTATCACTACGACCTGGATGTGCTGGAACCTATCCCCATCGAGAAATTTCTGGGGTATCCGCCTAGCCAGGCCGCGGCACTCTTGACGCGGGAAATGCAGGACGTGCTCGAAGCGCGTCGCGCCCAGGCTTTGGCAAAGAAGTAATCTGGATATGGGATGGCGAGGGGAAATTTATGGTGACGGCTAGAACAAGCGAATGCTATATTGGGAAGTGAGGTAAAAAATGAAAAAGGGTATTGGATTTTGTATGGTCGTTGCGGTGTTGATGGGGATGCCGCTCATTTTGGGTGCATGCGCCACGTATGAATCTCATCCAGGGCCCATGCCGATGCATGGTCTCCCGAACTGCGACGGCTTGCACATGAGGAACGCGCAGTGGGTTTACAACGACTCTTACGGCAACCGTGTCGATGTTGTTGGAAGGTGCGTCCAAGGAATGATGCATGGTGGGTTCGAGTATTCCATGAACGGGACCTTGGTGGCCCAGTCCAAGTTTACGCGGGGCACGGAAATGAAAACCGCTTGCCTCGTGGGCAGGAAACACCGTTCTTTCTTGTTTGCATGCATGAACGAGGCTGCATCGCAGGCCGCAAGTTCTCGGCAGAAAACAGCTCCGGTGCAGCAGGGCCAGATGATTATGGTTCCGGTGCAACAGGGGCAGACGGTTATGGTCCCAGTACAGCAGGGCCAGACGGTCATGGTTCCGGTGCAACAAGGGCAGGCGGTCATGGTTCCGGTACAGCAGGGTCAAGCCGTCATGGTTCCGGTGCAGCCTGGTCAGGCAGTCATGGTCCCGGCACAACAGACGCAGCCGTCTCCCTAGTCTTTTTCGTGTAAATTTTTCTGTGTCCGGCATAAACTTGCGGGCCGTTTTCGCGGATTTATTTTCTCGTGCAATCGGCGAATGGGTAGAAACGCAATCTTTTTTTTATAGGTAATCCGTAATTTTCTCTTTTTTTTTAAATTTGCGCCAAATATTTCTGGATTTATATCGCCTAATTCTGTATTTTGAGGTCATTGATTTTTAGAAGACGGTTACATAGGGCCTTTTTGAATGGTCTTGCTGGTGCGCTTATCGCGGTGGGTTTCGCCTATGCTCAGGCGACGTCCGCGTCCGAGGCGCAGTCTTCGGATGCAGATTCGGCGGAATCCCAGCCGGATCCGGCCGAAACGGAATGGCAACCGACTCTCCACTACATCGATCTCCCGCCTTCTGCCGCTCCGCTCGACAACCTGTTGCCGTTCAACGGGGTCGGTGCGACGCCGAACTTGATGAATACGAGCAAGGGCAGGGTGTTCAGCCACGATATCGACATCGCTACCCGTGAACTCGATGTGAGCGAAAAACGCGTGAATTCCGTTTCCCGCGATACGACGACCCTTTGGACTGCGCACTATCCCGAACTGGCGGACTACGTCTCCGACATGTACGACGTGGGGCGCAGGCGTCTGTGGTTGAACGGGCTGGTTGGCCAGTCGGATGGCGGGTACGAGGCCCCGGAGACCGGTTCCGTGTTCGACATCACTATCCCGGTGAACATGCCCGCGTGGATGAGGGATTTCGGTCTCGACAAGCCCAAGCTCATGCTTCAGGGTACGATGGATATCCGCCTCAAGGGCTACGGCGAAAAGGACGACGCCCCGGGTAGCGACAATACAAGCCTTTGGCCGTCCCCGACGCTGTCATACGACCCGAGTTTCATGGTGAAGGGCAAGATTGGCCCCTACATCACGGTGGAAATCAATAACGTCGAAAGTGGCCTCGGGGTCAAGAACCAAGTCCGCGTGGTTTACGAGGAATCGTACAAGGACGAGTTCGAGGACTATATCTTGCAACGCGTGGAAGCAGGTACGACCTCGCTTACTCTTTCGGGTACAGAATTGACCGGTTACTCCGAACAGCACCAGGGGCTCTTCGGTATCAAGGCCGACTGGAAACTGGGTGACTGGCGCCTCACGACGATTGCCTCGCAGGATGGTGGAAGCCAGGAAGAATACTCTATCAACGCAAGCGAGTCGACGACGGAATTCCAGGTGCTCGACAAGCAGTTCGTGGCTTATCGTTATTACTTCTTGACCTACGAAGCGAGACGGCGCTATATTTCGAGTGTCACGCAGGAGGGGGGCTCGCCTCCTCAATTCAAGGCTAATAACCTGAAGATTTACAAGCGCATTACGACAAAAGTTGACAAGGGCGATAATATCTTTGAAGATTTGAAACTCGTCTATCGGACTCCCGATGGAGGAAAGGTCACAAAAGAAGTGACTCGCATGATTGCGATTCCTAAGGAAGATTACGATTTTGACGAAATGACCGGTATCCTGAAAATTTCCGGGGTGAACCGCAACACAGTGATTGCCGCGAGCTGGGATAGCGATAGCACCGCGCGCGGTGGGCGCGGTGTCCGTCATGGCGACGAAGTGGTCCTTGTCCAGTGGGATGCGACTCTTTCAGAACTGGTTGACATCGACAAGTTGATGCTCAGGAACGTGTATTCGATAGGCGTTTCCGATGGGAGCTCGAGTAACTTTGTGCTGCGCCTGAAGAACAAGGCCGGTATGACGAATTCTTTCCTGAAAAAGCTCGGCTTGGCCGATTCGATCTCCGGTGCGCCCCTCGTTAACGATTCTAAGATATTCAAGAAAGACAATTCGGGTAGTTATACAGGCGAAATGTGGTTGCCTTGTAGGACTATCCAATATTATAAGGATGAGTATAAGGGAATCTCGCAAGCGGACGCGAAAAAAATGGCCACCGAAAACTGCTTGGAACCATTGCGGGTTTTGGATACAACGGCCGCCATGAGGCAACTGTACACACTCCCGGTTTACAACTTGAACCGCTTTGCTAGCAGGTTCTACTTTGAATCTGTGGGTAAGCGCCGCAATACGACTATCAGTGTGCGTGATCCCAATTCCAGCTATTCCGTGAGTGCGGGTTCCTGTATGGATATTTCTCCGGGTTCCGAAAAGCTGACGGCCGGTTCCACCGTGCTCGTCCGCGACGTGGACTACGAGGTCAACTACGAACTGGGACAGATTGAACTTTTGAGTGAACGCGCCCTCGATCCCAACAAGGAAATCAAGGTGACGTTCGAATGTGAACCCTTGTTTGAGATAGACAACAAGCTTTTGCTCGGTGCCCGCGCCGAGCTCCCGCTGGAACGCTACGGGTTTGGCTCCGGTTCCGTGTTCGGTGTTACGGCGCTGTACAAGAGCCAGAGCACTACGGCAAGGACGCCGACCCTCGGTAACGAACCCTACCATAGCTTCCTCTGGGGCATGAACCTCCGCTTGCAGGATACTATTTCTGCACTGACGACGCTTGTCAACATGATTCCGTTCATCGAGACGCAGGCCATGTCCAACTGGAGATTCGAGGCCGAATTTGCAGCAAGCCGTCACAACGCCAACACGAGCGAATCCAATGACGCCTTGGTCGAGGACTTCGAATCGACGGAGTCTGGCCTGGTGTTCCCGTTGTCCAGGCTCTCTTGGTATCCGGCGTCTCCTCCGGGCGGTGTTTCTTCCGAAGCCCAGACATATATTCCAAGCCAGGACTATCGTCATAGGGGCGAGTTCATCTGGCATAGCAACAGCACCGAGTTGTACAAGTACATCTACCCGAATGTGGGCAATTCCGATGTCGACAACCAGCACCTGACCGTGCTCAAGATGACGCTTCGCGCAAATGACAACCTCATGGGTAATTCCTGGGGTGGTATCATGCGCCCGAACAGTTCGTATTACCAAGATTTGAGCGACATGAAGTACATCGAAATTGTCGCTCGCGGTAACGTGGGTTCTATCTACATCGACCTGGGTCTTGTTAGCGAAGACATCTCTATCAATGGAGCTGCCCCGAATGGTCAGTATGACGGCGAAAACGATTTGGGTACGACGACGGCGCTCCATGACAAGGGTATAGACGGTGTATCCGGTTCGGAAGAAGCGGACTCCATGCATGTGTGGACCTGCCGTGGCGCCGACGATTGCGAACTCAAGAGCAACGTGATCGATGCTTCGACGGTGGATATTGCCCGTGATAACTATTCCGATAAATATGACGACGACAGCGACCCGCCGGTGTACATCAACGGTACCGAAGACAACTCTGGCGAACGCAAGTACGATACCGAAGATATCAACCGTAACGGTTCGTTGGACCAGGACATCAACTTTGTCCGCTATCGAATCGACTTGTCCGATACGACTTCCCCGTACATTGAAAAATTGAGGAACGGCTGGCGCAAGTGGGTTATTCCGTTGAACCAGTACGATACGATTGTTTCTCCGTTGGCTGCCGATTATTTGAGCATCCTTGCTGGTGCCCAGTTCACGCGTCTCTGGCTTGGAAACCTGAATCCGGGTGTTGCCGAGGCCAAGGTGCAGATTGTGAGCTTGGGTGTCATGGGCAACTCCTGGGAAGAGACGACGGTTGCCGATCGTTACGTGACTACAACGTCCGAGAATGCGCAGGTGGTGGAAGTGAACGGCGTCGAAATGATGACGTCTGGATTGGTGACATCCCGCGATACGAGCTATATCAAGGTTTCTACTCTTAATAACCGCGAAAATTCCAACACCTATGTCAAGTCGCCGAATATCAAGACAGAACGCGATACCGAAACGAACGCTCCGTTGAAAGAGACTGCGCTCAAGCTAGAGTACCGAGACATGAAGCCCGGACAAGAAGTGGGCGTGACCCGTATTTTCGATACGGAAAAGAAAGACTTCTCCATGTACAGGTCTGTCAAGATGGAAATCCATTACGATACCAAGGCCGACCATGTGCCTGTGCGTTTCGCTTTGCAGTTCGGCGAAGGCTCGCTTGAAGGTTCGAACGACTATTACGAATGGAGCTTCCGTCCGGTAAAGCTGGATGAACATTGTGGTGGCCGCAATCAGGATTGCCACGAGCAGAACTGGCTCGACAACGCGTTCTCCATGAACATCCTGGATTTCTCGCAGTTAAAGCGCGGACGCCGCCCGCCCTTCCTTGAACCGGTCGTGAAGGATCTCGGTGGTGAACGCGATGAACGTCTGCGTTTGGTGGGTAACCCCTCCATTACGAATATCGACTGGGTCCGCTTTGTCATCATTGCCGACTCTTCCGCCGCTCCGGAGGACTTGGAAGGTGAATTCTGGATAAACGACCTCCGCCTTTCCGACATGGATACGGAATGGGGCTATGCCGCACGTGTGAGTGGCCAGGTTGACTTCGCGGACTTTATCTCTGTTTCGGGTGCCGTGCGCTATCAGGACGGAGACTTCGCGACGCTCTCCACTTCCGGCGGTTCGCCCAAGCCCAAACTTTCCGAGGCCGCAACTCAGCTTGACATTTCGGGCGACATTACCTTTGCCTTGAACAAGTTCCTGAGTGACAGTATGGGATTCCATATCCCGTTGAGCTTGGGTTACGCAAGTTCCACGAAGCGTCCGTATATGAAACCCACGGACGACATGATTCTCGACAGGAGCAGTTTCTCCGACATTACTGGAGATATGTTCAAGAACGACTTGAGCGTAACTTCCAACAAGAAGGAACAAAAACTCCGCGACGAAGGCAAGTCCAAGGGTTACGAGTCGTACACTCGCGACAAGACGTTAGGCTTGAGCTATAGCAAGGATTACAAGGCAAACGAGTCCGCAATGGGCGAGGTGCTTTCTCAGGTGTTCTTGGAACGCCCGGCATGGAGCTATTCATACCGCGAGTCCGAGGGCCGTGCGACGACGAGTTCTGATTCCACCTATTCGTACCATACGATGATTGAGTATAAGTTGGGTACGTTCAGCATGTTCAAGTTGACTCCGTTCGGAGGATTGGCCCGGTATGGTTGGGCTTCGGACCTTTCGAAAATTGAATTTGAACCGTGGCCGCAGACATTCGACCTCACTCTGTTCGACTTGAACTACATCCGCTACGTGGACCAGGACCGTGACCCCGATTTCGTGGAACCGCAAGTGGACAAGGTTGTGACCTACACGACCGACTTGAGCCACAAGCTGAACATGCGCTGGAATGTGTTCAACTTCTTGTCGGCATCCTATAGCTTGAACGTCAAGCGTGACATGTTTGGCGGCGGCGACCGTGAAGCGTTTGTCAAGGAGAACTTCTTCTCTCCCGACGATGGCGGCCTGTTTGCTAGCGACGTTGTTTTTGATTACGACCACACGGACCGCAAGGTGTACGTTTCGAGGGATAGTTCGGTGATTGTCCCCTACGATACCATCCCGCAGATGGACGAGAACGGGCAACCCATGGCTATCGACATGCAGAATCCGAAAAGCTACGTAATCCGTTACGATACTACGTTGTTCTACAAGGTGGACAGTGTCGGCACGAGGGAGTACGGCAAGTCTTACGGTATCCTGCGTAACGAACGTTCCAGGACGCAGCAGTTCCGGATAAACTTCAACCCTGCAATCATCCCCTTTATCCCCTTCAACACGTCGTTCTCCTCTGATTTCAACCAGTTGAAGACGATTCCCGACAACTATAGCCTTTATGATGAAACGAACATAGACAAGAATTACTGGACCATTTCCCAGACGAACCGATTTGACTTCAACCCGACTTTCAAGATTCTTGATTTCGTGCAGTCCTTTGGCAAGAATAACATTGTCGCTCGGGGCATGGACAAGATTCGTTGGCGTGAAATACGCTTCGCATGGAACGCCACGACCAATACAGTCGGTGAAAACTTTACGCTCGCTCAGTTGTACGAAGAACAGAACGTGACACCGTTCCAGTATTACCTCTACGGTCTCGGTATAGGTAACGGCTACCGTAACCGCGGCGTTTGGAATATTGTTTCGGGCGATATGGGGCTTGACCATCGCGACGACTTTAAAGATTTCGCGGAATACCGCAACCGCCATGTCGATACGCTTGTCTACCAGGGCAGTTTCCGCCATTCCGTGTCCCGTTCGTTCCAGACTGGGACCAGCATCACGCTTCCGTTCTGGGATATTGGCGTGAATGGGGATTTGCAATGGAAGGAAGATTTCGCCCAGGCGCGTGAGTATCCGCTGTATCTCGACACGACAACGGTATGGCCGAAGATTGGTATTGGTGTCAACGTGCCGAACTTCTCGCAGAGAATATCGTTCTTGAACGGCTTCCGTAGTGTTTCGGCGAACAGCCGCTTCGACTACACCTACATCACCACGGTCCGTCCGTTCCAGAGTGCCGAAGATTCCTGGAGCACGGAATGGAATTTCAACCCGCTTATCCGCCTGAGTTTCCTCACGCAGAAGAATATCCGTATCGAAAATGCGGTGCGTCTGAGAATTTTGAATGTCGACCGCAGGCCCAAGGAAGAGGTTATCGGCATCACAAGCTGGCCCGATTCCACTGCGGACGGTGTTGACACGACGAAGTATTTCTGGGAAACCCCGTGGATCCACACTTCGCTGTACAACGACTTCGACATTAACGTAGGGGACGATTTCACTATTTCCTACCCGCTCAAGACAAAGCGCGGATTCCAGCTGTGGAAGTGGTACTTCAAGTTGGAAAACGACATCGACTTGAGGCTCACCGCCGGTTACGACTACAAGAAGAGTATCCGCAAGCAGTACGATCCGGACCCGGGTTACGACATGTGGAACGAGGATAGCGGTACCGATGGAGTCTTTAGGGAATGGGAATTTGACGACTGGAACCCTGTGGCCTACAAGCCGAAGTTGTCGAAGACGGACCGTACTGTACCCTCTCGTACGCACGAATGGTTTGTCCGCCCGAGTGCTGGCTACCAGTTCAACAAGATTGCGACCATGAGCAGCTACATCGAGTATAGGCAGATTCATGAAAAACTGGACGACGAAACAGCCCACATTCGCCAGATACTGCAATTCGAAATCGCGCTGATGCTCAGGTTCAACTAGCGCAAACACTAAAAAATCTGTTTAAAGTTTAGGCCCCACTTAAAATAAACGTTTTTGGGGCCTTTTTGTGTTTTGGCACCATTTTTTTTTGGTGTTGTATTGGGCAAACTTTCTTTTTTTATAAAAAATACCTATAATTATATAACGATGTCTTTACCTGGGAAAATAAAGAATATGCGTGGAGTTTCTGCAGGGGAGTTCCTATACCGTGTTCGGCAGTTTGTCCGGAATCGTTTGTTTGACCGTCTTGCCGAAGATGGTTTAGGCGTTACACTCCCGATACCCGATTGTAGCATTATCAATACGCCCGATGCGCACCAGTTTTATCGGATCTTTGATTCGTGTGTCGACATTTTCAAGGAAATTGACTGGCATCTGGATGTGTCGACGGGTAAGCGTTTCCCAGCGCTGTTCGCTAACGACATCGATGTGTTCAGTGGCCGTGTCGGCAACGTGAAGTACGTATGGGAAGTGAACCGGATGCAGTTCCTGCTGCACCTCGCGTATACATACGAGACAAGCAAGGATTTGAAGTACCTTGTGCTCTTTTGCCATTATATCGCCACTTGGAGGGAATCGAACCCCTATATGCTCGGTGTGAACTGGTTCAGTAACATCGAGGTGAATTTAAGGCTTATTTGTTGGTATTTCTGTTGGCATTTACTCAATGTAGACGACTTGCGTAACCGTGACAGCGCTATCGATGAGTTTATCTGTGATGCGTGGATGCCGCTTGTTTGCGAACATACGGAGTATTCGTACCTTCATCCGTCGCTTTATTCTTCGGCCAATAGCCAGTTGGTGGTAGAATATGTGGGTCTATTCTTGGCTACGGTGGCGTGGAAGTTCCCGCATTGGTCGTCGCGGCAAAAGTATGCACACGCTGGCCTGGAACGCGAAATTTTCAGGCAGAATACGGCGGAGGGCGTAAACCGAGAGGAATCTGCGGAACACGTCCAGTTCGTAGGGGAACTGTTCCTGATAGCGGCTGTCGTGGGCCGGAGTGCCGGGATAGAATTTTCAAAGTCTTACAACGATCGCCTGTATGCCATGGCCCGTTACATGAATGCTTTCTTGGATTGCCAGTGCAACAGCCCCATGTACGGCGACATCGACGATGAGTACGTGTTGCGGACGGATGCCGATGGGCAATTCAACCATTTCAAGTCACTCCTAGTTTCCTTTGCCACATATTTCGGTGATTCCTCGTTCAAGCGCGAGGGGCTTTCTTGGGACGAGAAGAACAGTGTCCTTTTTGGAAATGAGGGCAAAAAGAAGTTCGATGCCCTTGCAAGTACACCCGTTCCCGACGGAAACGATTTCTTTCCGCAAAGCGGACACTTTATCTTTAGGAAGATTGAACAGGAACGCGAGACGTTCATGCATTTCGATGCGGCTCCGCTGGGTTACTTGAACGTTGCTGCTCATGGCCATGCCGATGCCCTTTCGTTTGTCTTGCATGTAGATGGTCATCCGGTCCTTGTCGATCCGGGTTCGTACACCGACCATACCCATGAGGATATGCGCCGCTATTTTGTGGGTACGCTAGCTCACAATACGGTTTGCGTGAACGGAAAAAATCAGGCCGAACATATCGGCCCTGTGATGTGGTTGAATCATTATAGGGTGAATGTCCTTTCTAGCGATGAATCTGCGGGGGAGGCGACAGCTACCCATGACGGCTATGCCTCCGAAGGAGTGATGCATACGCGCCAGGTCAAGTATGACCGAGACAAGGACGAGTTCTTGATCAAGGATTCTTTGCAGTGCTCGCATCCGGTCTCTTTGGAAATACCGTTCCATCTGCATCCGGATGCGTCGCTGGCATTACATGGTTCGAACGCCGAGATTTCTGTCCCGGGCTGCCGTTGTGTGACAATTGCGTTGGACCCGAAACTATCTTATGCTGTTCGCGAGGATGGTTGGTTCTCTGATCATTTTGCCTCGAAGCGAATAGCAAAATTCCTTTATGCAAAGATCGAATGTTTCGGCGATGTAGAATTCGAAACGCGAATCAAAGTCGTTTCGAAAGTTTGTCCGAAATAATTATCTGACAATTCCCACGTTGGACTTTTTCACGAAGCCGCGGATGGCGTCGCCCAGGCGGATTTCGACGAAGTTGCCCTGTTCCGAGAGCACTTCGAAACTCGTGCCTTCGGAAAGCGTGTTGAGTGTCTGAGACCTGTCGCTTGGGGCGCTGGTGATGTCGGCGTCTTTTGCGGTGACAACTCCCGTGATTTCGGTTTCGGCGACGAATGCCTTGTAGGCGGCACTTGTGCCGATGACACCGAATACGACGGCGACAAAGAACACCGCTCCCGTGCAGGCGTTCTTCGCACGGTCCCCGTGGACAAGGATGCGCAATACAGAGACGATAGCAATGAGCCAGAACAGGCCGAGCAGCACAAAGAGCTGCACCTTGAGCGATAACGCGTGGTGCGCCTTGAACAGCGCCGAGAGAATCGGATTTTCCTCTTCGTCGTCCACCTTGTCCTTGGTCATGGCTTGGGCGAATTCCAAGTTGTGCATGTAGTCTTCGTCGTTGGGGCGGAGTCGTAGCGCTGTCTTGTAATTATAGATGGAAAGTCCAAGCTGGCCATTGCGAAAATAGGCGTTGCCCAGATTGTAGTAGAGGTCCGCGTTCTGGTAACCGTTGTCGACGCAGTTCTGCCATTCGTCAATAGCGCGTTCATATTCACCTTCGTTGTAGGCCTTTGTCCCGGCGTCAATCCCGGCACAACCCGCGCTCTCCGCAAAACTAGCGACAGTACCGCCAATCAGTACGACCAATGCGAATAGAAAAGATTTCAACTTCATGTTACTACGTTCCTTCCAAATACTAATTACATCTTCAATCAGGTTCGAGGCCCGAGGCTCGAGGCACGAGGTTCGATATCTCATAGCTCATACCTCATACCTCAAAGCGAAGCGACCTCACTTCCTACTACCTACTTCCTACTTCCTACTAACTCACACAACTCTTCCACGCTCTTGAGCATTGCGTCCTGTTCGTCGCGGGTGGTGGACACTGGCGCAAACCGTGCGAACGCGCACTTTTCGAGCCACTTGTCAATCTTGTCGATGGCGCCCTCGTCAAGCCCGAGTTTCCCGAGTTCCAGCTTCATCTGGTCGCGGGTCATGCCCTTGAACTCCAGGTTGTTGATGTCGCTCAGGTAGTCGATGAGGCCTGCTTCGAGTGCCGCATAGAACGCCTTGGTGTCGCCGTTCTTCATGGCCGCATGTGCGCTTGCGAACTTGCCTTTGAGCATCTTCTTCGCCTTGCCCTTGCGGATGAGCGCCGCGTCGCTGCTATGCTTGCGGTGGCTGCGGATGAGGCCGACCGCCACGAGGTAGAACGGGATGGCTGCGGCAAAGAGAATCCAGAAAACGATGTTCCTGTGCGGAGCCGGGGATTCCCCGTTGCCTTTGACTGCATGGATAAAGCGGATGTCGCTACCGAGCGCTTCGATTTCTTGTTTTTGCACGCTGGTGGGGCGGGTGGCTGCCGGCATGAATGTTGCTTCGGCTGCAGCGTCCCCCTTTTCGACCTCGATGGTCCAGGGGCCGAGCGTTTCGGACTGGTAGGCCCTTTTGGCGGGGTCGAACCACGAGTACGAAATTTCTGGGATTTCGAACGTGCCCTTCTTTTTGGGGTAGAGGAATATCTTGATGTTCTTGGTTGTCACGACCTTGTTGCCGGTTACCTTCTTGTCGATGCCGTTTTCGGGCGGCACGGAACGGAAGTCGTCAAAGCTGGGCAGTTTCGGGTCGGTGATAGTGCCGGGTGTACCGTCGCCTCGGATGGTGATGGAAAGCGTGAGCGCTTCGCCAACCTTCAGGTGGTCTTTGTCGAAGTCTGCGTTAAAGCTATAGTTGCCCACCATTCCCGAGAAGTTTGCGGGTCTCCCCTCGGCAGGGAGCGGCTTTACGCTGATGTTCACTACGGGGGTGGTCGCTTCGGTCTCGATGGATTCCTGCTTCACGCTCCGGCTCGAGAACGACATGTTGCCCATCTGTTTTTTCTCTTCGACAACCTTGGGCTCACCGCGTTTGGTGTACTTGAACTTGAACGGCGGAATCTGGAGGTTGCCGCTCTTGGTGGGGCTGAGCCAAGCGAATTTCGCGCTCGCCTGCATTTCGCGGCGGGCTCCCTCGACCGGCTTGAATTCCATGTTGGAGAGGTCGCTCCTGTGGACGATAAAGTCGCTGCCGGTGTTCATGTCGGTGGCCTGGAGGTTCCCTTCGAAATGCTCAAAGGTGTGGAAGCCAAGCGTGACGTAGAACTGTTCCCCTTCGTAGATGCTCTTTTTGCTTGGGGTGAGGCTCACGGCTAGGGCGTCGTCGTTGTAGGAACGCTGTACGTTGACGACCGAGCTTCCGCGGATAATGCGCGGCTCTCCATCGATGGTCCATATAATTTGGCCTATGTCCATCTGTCCTGTCTTTTTAGGGGCCCGGACCTTGAACGTGTAAATACGCGCCTTGTAGGCCCTGCCGCCGCCACCGCCGAAGAACGATTCGAACATGTCGTCAAAGCCGGGACGGATGACTTGGTCTGCACTGTCGAGCCCGACAAAGGTAAAGCCGTTCTTTGTCTCTAGTTGGGGGACTTCCCTGTTGCCCGGGAGTTCCTGCAGGGGGACGATAAACTGGAGGCCGAATGCCTGCCCGGCTTCGATGCGTTCGCGGTCCAACTGGAGCGTTGGCCGTGCGGCTGCGAGGGCTGCGAGGGCGAGGCAAGTAATTAAAACGCGTTTCATGCTCCCAAATGTACCAATTTTCCTTGTGCCAGATGTAATCGGGGGTGGGTAAATGGAGCCGTGAAATCCGCTGTCGGGGAGGAAAAATGTCAGGTAATGAAAAAAAAGTATTCCTTATATACTTTTTTCCCTTGAAACGTTAGTAAAAAATTGTTAATATTGGCGCCGACAAAAGAAAATGACGATAAAGCGTCGGAAAACAAGGTTAAAAGGAGAATAAAATGTACTGCATCCTCGCTGTCCTGCTGGTCAAGGGATTCAAGAAGTACGCTAAGCACGCCTAATCGGTAAAGCTGGCTCGATTTTTTGGGATCACTTTGGAAAACAAGGAACCCCCGGTTTGTTAACCGGGGTTGTCTTTTTTTTAGGGGGAAAACGGTACCTTCTGTTGCCTGTTCCGTTTTTTTGTGTTATTATTATATAGATGACTGTTTTTACGGAAACAGGCGAAGGAGAAAAAATGGAAGAAAAGAAGGAATACGTTGCTCCCGAGATGAAGGTCGTGGACATGGAATACACGCAGATGCTGTGTGGCAGTTGTGAGTGCCCTGATGAGAATCCATGCACCTGTGGTGAGATAGGATAAAAATCTTCTTCTCTCACTAATTATATAGATGCATGGAAAAATCACGCAATATCTTTTCGCGCGTATAAGCACACGTTGGCTAGCCCGGTGTGCTTAATTTTTTAGGTCGGTAGCCTTAGTCAAAATTTAAACTGCGCCGATACGGCGTGAACCCTGCATTCCGTATAAATTCTTCTGCCGCCTCGATGGTCGTGAGCCCGTGGTTCTGTAATACGTTTTCTTCTATCACGATGCTGTTGATGTCGTCGGCGCCGCTGTGCAGCCCGAGTTCACCCAGCGATAGCCCCATGCCGAGCAGCGAGACTTCGATGTGCGGGATATTGTCGAGGTAAAGGCGGCTAAGCGCGAGCAACTTGAGGTATTCGTCGCCGCGTACATGCCGGATGGGGAACTTGTCTGTCTGCGGCTGGAAAGTCCACACCACGAAACTCTTGAACCCTTGCGCGATGTCCTGCGTCTTGCGCACGTAATCCAGATGTTCAATGATTTCTTCGGGTGTTTCCACGCTGCCGAATACGATGTTTGCACTGCCGGGGAGTCCCTTCTTGTGGCAGGCGGCGAGCGTATCGCACCACTGCTGTGCGGGGAGCTTCTTGGGACTGAGCATTTGTCGCATGCGGTCGGAGAGGATTTCGGCGCCTGCTCCCGGCACGGAACTGAGCCCGGCCTCTTTAAAAATGTCTAGCAGTTCGTCCAAAGAAATTTTGTTGAACTCCGCGATGCGCACGAGTTCCACCGGCGAGAACCCGCGTACCTTCACGCCCATTTCTTGCGTGAGCATCTTGAGTACGTCGGTGTAATAGCTAAGCGGGATTTCCCGGTTCACGCCTCCCTGCAAAAAAATCTGGTCGGCGCCTTTGGCCTTTGCTTCAATCGTCTTCTGCCGGATTTCGTCGAGGCTAAGTACGTAGGCTTCGGGGCTATGTGCCGGCCTGCAAAAACTGCAAAAGCTGCATGTGACTTCGCAGACGTTCGTGTAATTTACGATGCGGAAGGCGGTATAACCTACGCGGTTGTCGGGGTGCATGCGCTTGCGCACGGCGTCGGCGGCCTCGGCGACCTCGGTCCACGGGGCGTTTTTTAATAAATCGAGCGCTTCGGCGGGGGTAATTCGCCCGTTTTGAACAGCTTTTTGTAAGATGGGGTTCACGCAAACAAGATAATTCTTTTCTTGTCGCTTGTAAACTTTTTGCCGTGGATTTATTGTCCATGAAAAACACGTCGGGGTTGTGACGTTTCCCACATTATGAGGATATCTTGATAAGGCAATATGAGGAATATTGGCAATATGAGGATGTTTTGGTATGAAAAGTACACTAGCAATAGCTGTGTCGCTCGTTTTCTCTGTTGCTCTCTCGGCAGTTGAGGCGAGTGCGTTTACCGTAACCGGTAAGGTCAATGACGAAAGTGGCAAGGCTATCGAAAAGGCTTCGGTCACTCTTTTGGGCAAGGGCCTCCGTGCGGAAACCGATGCGACGGGATCGTTTACCCTCCACCAGGACGAGGCGACATCGCCGAATCCTGGGGGAAATCAGGATTCTTCCGTGACACCAGGGCCGGTCGGTCCGCAGGATCCGGCCGTTTCTGTTGGAGGAAATCTGACAGATTCGCTCCAGGGGCTTGCGGTATCGCGACCTGTGGGGTATTTGTCCGTGAACAATGGGGTGCTTTCGTTCTCCCAGAGTTCAGGCAGCCCGGTTCGTGTGCAGGTCTACGACATGGTGGGCAACCGCCTGCTCGACGAGACCCTGTACGGCACGGGAACGGTAGACATGAAAGCATCTATCAAGGCTAGGGGTACTTACTTTGCCCGCGTCAAGGTCGGTAATGCACAAAAGAACTTCAGGTTCACTGCCGACGGGAGCTTTTCCGCCACATTCGGCGAAAAGGCCCGCGCACGGGCTTTACTCAAAGTGGGTGACAACGACGACCTTCGCGTGATTGCGAATGGCTACGATACACTCACTGTTCATCTGACCAATTTAGATACGAACTTGACGCTCGTCTTGAAAAAGCCTGCGCCGCCACAACCGCAGTATGCTTACGGTTGGGGCTTAAAGAACGACCCCGTTCCCAGTAGCGGTTGCGGTAAAGACACCAAGCTCGACTACAAGTACCGTGGCGACAAGCCCTACATCGAATTCAAGTGGAGCAAGGGAACGCGCACCGTGCGCATCGATATCCCCAAGAGTTACGACAAGAACAAACCATACAAACTCATTTTCGGAATGCAGTGCATGGGCGGCTGGGCCGGCGGCGTGCAGGACGAAGGCTACTATGGTCTGAAGCAGTTTGACAAGGATGAGACTGTCATCTTCGTTGCTCCCGAGGGCAACGGAAACCAGGCCCCGTGGGACCAGAACGACTACATTCTCTTTGATGAACTTCTCGCTTATCTCGAAGGTAACTTCTGCATTGATTCTAGCCGCGTGTTCTCGACAGGCTTCAGCTACGGCTCCATGTTCAGTAACGGGCTTTCGTGGAACCACCAGGAAGTGCTCCGCGCTGTGGCCGTTTATGAAACTGCCGAACGCAACATCTGGCTCCCGGAACGCAAGAAAATGGGTGTCGGTTGGATGGGTGTGCTCGGCTTGCAAGATGACCTTTGTCGCCCCGAAATGGGACGTGCTGCCCGCGACATTATCCTAGAGCTCAATTCCGAAGGTGGCAAGGCCAAGAACGAAAAGGCTCAGGAATATGGTGGCAATGGTCCGCATGTGTGCTACGACTACACGACTGTCGAGGAACGCTTCCCGGTTAGGTGGTGTACGCAGAACGGCGGCCACATCTGGGACCACAAGGATCCGGGCCAGCAGCAGTCTTGGGTTCCGCAGACCACATGGGATTTCTTCAGCAAGTTCTAGGCAAAATTTTTACTCCTCCAAAAACAAACATCTTTCTGCATCGCAGGAAGGTGTTTTTCTTTATGGGTTGTTTGATGAGATGAAAATTCAAGGGTGGCACCGCATAGGGCCGTTTTCTATATTTGATATCATGGAATTTAAACGTTTTGAGGCCCTGATAGAGATGTTCCCGCAGGTGCAAATTTTTAGCACCGAAGGCGAGGACTTGGATAGGGTCATTACTCATTTTTTGAACCAGCAGAAAAACGTCTCCACGATGTCGGAAGCGATGCAGCGGAAAATCCAGCATGCGCTCGCCCCGTTTTTCCAGCAGCGGTTCATCAGCCTGCACGACGAAGAAGCTCCGCTGGTGCGGCACCTGCTTTTGAAAAAGAAGTTCTTCTTGCAGACGGACCGCTATATCGACGATATGGCTTGGCCGGAGACTGACCCCGAGAAATTGGACGAGGCGCTTTCGATTGCGGAACTTTTGCCGGAAATTCTTGACCGCAAACTGCTAAGCCTTTCGAATGGCGAACTGCGCCGCGTGTTGCTTGCGCGCATGTGGATGGAAAAACCGGAATGGATTTACTTCAACGACTTGTTCGGTGGACTCGACCCGGAATTCCGCAGCCACTTGGCCGCGAGTGTGGTGGACTTGTCGAAACGCCCCGGTGTGAAACTTGCTGTGCGCCTTGCTCGCGAAGATGAACTGCTGCCCGAAATTCCTGCGTTCGTTTATGCGGAAAAGACATTTTCGCAGTACGCAGGTGAACTCCCGAGTGCCGCCGCGAAGCCCAAGTACACGAAGGCCGAACTGAATGACTACGAGATTGTTGATTTGAGACGAGAGACAAAAGATTGTCATTGCGAGGACCGCAGGGACGCGGCAATCTCTGTAGGTGTTTGTGGCGAAGTCTTGTTCGACCTCAAAAACGTTAACGTTCAATTCGGCGATACGACGGTGCTCAAGAACCTCAACTGGACTGTGCGCAAGGGCGAACACTGGGCGGTGATGGGCGAGAACGGTGCAGGCAAGAGCACTCTCCTCGGGATGCTTACCGCGGACCATCCGCAAATTTATAAGAACGACATTACTTTGTTAGGAGAACGTCCGGGGCATGGCCTCAACATCTGGGACCACAAGGCGAAACTCGGGTTCTTCTCGCCGGAGCTCGCGCTCCAGTACCGCGAAGACCTGGACCTTTCCGAGGTGCTTTGCACGGGCTTTACCGCGAATTTGTGCAAGGCGGAGAACACCACCTGGGAAGAACGTGCGAAGGCGAAGGAGTGGCTTGAGTACCTTGGCTTTTCGGATGTGCATGCTCGCTTCCGCGCCCTTTCGCCTATCGACAAGCGAGTGGTGCTCATGGCGCGTGCCGCTATCCGCCCGCCCGAGGTGCTGCTGCTCGACGAACCCACGCAGGGGCTCAAGGGCGAATACCGCGAGAAACTCTTTAACCTGCTGCAACTGCTTTCGACCGAGACGACCATCATCCTGGTGAGCCACTACGAAGAAGAATGGCCGCCTTGCATGACGCATCTCTTGAGAATGCCTAAGTTTTCGGGGACTTAGCGTAGGCTCGAGGCTCAATAGGTGTATCCCGATATCTGTTTTGTGAAAAAGGCTAAATTTTCCTCGAGAAAAATAAAACCTCATACCTCGAAGCGAGCTTGCGAGCGACCTCATAGCTCAAAGGCGCGCAGCGCCGACCTATTATGCAACTGAACGAACAAAACATCTTAAGTGCCTTGCGTGCGGTCCAGGATCCGGACCTGCACAAGAACATCGTGGAACTGAACTTTGTCCAGAACCTGAAGATAGAGGGCGACAAGGTGAGCTTCGACCTGCGGCTCACGACCCCGGCATGCCCCATCCGGGACCAGTTCAAGGACCAGTGCATCGCCATTGTCAAGAGCCTCGGCGCAAGCGAGGTGAACGTGACGTTCACGGCGCAGGGCCGTGTAGATGGTGGCAATGCCGCAACGCAGGCTCCGAAGGTTTCGTACATCAATGAAGTCGCTCATGTGGTCGCGGTCGCGAGCGGCAAGGGCGGCGTGGGCAAGTCGACCGTGACGGCGAACCTCGCGATGGCGCTCAGCCTCTCGGGGGCCCGAGTGGGAATCTTGGATGCCGACATCTACGGCCCGAGCATGGGGCTCATGTTCGGCATCGACAAGGCTCCCGAAGTTTTTGACGACAACACGATTGCGCCGGTCGAGGCTAAGGGCGGCATCAGCATTGTCAGTATGTGCATGTTCGCCGATTCCGACAAGGCGACCATCTGGCGCGGACCGATGGTTTCGCAAATGATTCAGCACTTTATCCACCATGTGCGGTGGGGCAAGCTTGACTACCTGCTGGTGGACTTCCCTCCAGGAACGGGCGACATCCAGCTTACACTCACGCAGAACTGCCCGATGGCCGGTGCCGTCGTGGTGACGACCCCGCAGGAGGTGGCTCTCGCCGACTGCCGCAAGGGGCTTGCGATGTTCGATTCGGTGGGCGTACCCGTGGTGGGCGTGGTCGAGAACATGAGTTACTTCATTTGCGACCAGTGCGGCAAGCACCACAATATCTTCCGCGAAGGCGGTGGCGAACGCATCGCGAAGAGCTGGGGCGTGCCATTGATTGCAAAGGTGCCGCTGGAACCTGCGGTGGCGGGCTGTGGCGACGAAGGAACCCCTGCGGTGCTCCGCTACCCGAACTCCGAATCGGCGAAGGCGTTTATGCAGGCGGCTGATGCTACGGTGCGCACGCTTTCGATGTTCGCATCCGAAGGTGACGGTGTGCTCAAGAGTTTCAATTACGAGTTTGAACAACTTCCGGTGGAGGACGCATGATTCAGCCCAAGAAGATTTTCAGGACGAAGGACGGGAAACTCGGCTTTGAATGGAGCGATGGAACTCGCGGTGCATGTGGCATTCGCGAATTTCGTCTCGCATGCCCCTGTGCGCTGTGCGTCGATGAGCATACGGGAGAAAAACTTTTGGACGATTCCACAGTTCCTGCGGACATAAAACTTACAAGGATTCAATCCATCGGTCGGTATGCTGCGGGACTATCCTTTAGCGATGGTCACAATTCGGGAATTTACCCTTACGATAAACTGTTCAATTTGACGAAACGGGAGTAAAAAACCATATTTGTTTGACCGATGGTTTTTTTCCTGAGGGATTGATAGGTGTGTGTCTATGAGTGATTTTAACGAAGCGCTATACTTCCGGGATTTGAATAGGTATCCTACGCTGACTCCGCAGGAGGAATCGGCGTTGTTGAAGATCATCAAGACTGGAGAGACGGAAGAGATTCGCAAGTCCGCACTGCAGCGCCTTATCCGAGGCAATTTGCGCTTTGTGGTCAGCGTTGCGCGCAAGTACCAGGGCCGTGGCCTTTCCCTTTTGGATTTGATTAACGAAGGCAACCTTGGTCTTTTCAAGGCGGCCAAGCGTTTTGATATGGACAAGGATGTCAAGTTCATCAGCTATGCCGTGTGGTGGATCCGTCAGTCCATCCAGAAGGCGCTGTTTGAACAGGTGGGTGCGGTCCGCATTCCGCCAAACAAGCTTGCCTTGGTCAATCGCTTCAAGCGAGCCTTGATGCAGAACGGTGGTGACTACGAAAAGACCATCGCGATGGAAGAATTTGCCCCGTACGAGAGGGATATCGTCGAGGTCATGGAAAAAATCGTCGACATTTCCTTGGATGCCCCGATTGGCGACGATGCCGGTGGTGGCTCCAGCAGTGCGGATTCGGTGAGCACCCTCATGGATGTGCTCGGTTCCGACGGCAACCAGGACGAGGACCTCGAGCGCGACGAGCGCCGCAAGCTCATCCAGGAGACGCTGTCGTCCTTGCCGCAACGCGAAGAAGAAATCCTCCGCATGTTCTACGGCCTGGATACCATTGAGGATACGACTCTCAAGGATATCGGCGAAGACCTGAAACTCAGCCGCGAGCGGGTACGCCAGATAAAGAACAAGACCCTCCGTAAATTGCAAAAGAGCAAAGAGCATAAAGAAAAACTCGTGGACTTCCTGGAGCTGTAATGTCTACTCCGTCGGCATTTGCCCGAAAGGCTGCCTACTTATTCCTGGTTATGTGTGTCGGCGCGGCAATCGCGTTCGTTGGCTATTACTTTTTCGACATGTACGGCCCGTCCAAGGTCACGGTCGAAGGGGTCCCCTTCGGGCTCCCGGCTGGCACGTCTTTGATGCTGGGCGACACTCCGGATTTCCAGAAGGGAGTGTCTTCGCTCCCCGTCCAGACGCAGGCTGAACTGCGCCGCGCAACGGAACTTTCCCGTTCCGGCTCGCTGAAAGCCGCCTACGACATCTACGAGGCTATCGTGATGTTGTTCCCCGACTGCATACCGGCGGTGTGGGGTGAAGCTAATACTTTGTTTGAAATGGATACGCTTACGGATGCCCAGCAGAGCCGCATGAACATGCTGGTCGCAAAAATCCAGGCGAATTTCCCCGGCTCGGGCGTGGCGGCCTACATGGATAGCCGCAAGGCCTACGCCGTCGGCAATACCAATGCGTCGCTGGAACTGGCCCGTATCGCCTGCGACAAGGCCCCCGCCTTGTACGAGGCCCGCCTCTGGTATGCCAAGTTGCTTGCCGAACATTCCCGTGTAAACGAGGCGTTTGCCGAGGCCCACGCCGCAGTGAGCCTTTCGTTCGGCAAATCCTCGGAAGCTTTTGAACTGCTTGCAAGCATGTACCATTCCCAGGGCATTTTGGACAGTTGCGCTTCTCTTGTGGATTACGCGCTCTCGCAGTACCCGGTGAACGTCCGCCTGCTTTTGCTGAAAGGTTATTTGGAAGAATATAAGGGACACTTCGATTCTGCCGAAAAAATTTACCAGCGCATTTTGGCCATCCGTCCGGATTTCAACCCGGCGCGGATTGCCGTAGCGACCATCGGCGAAAAGCAGTCACCTGTGGGCGGCATGGCTACCCAGCTGACTCCGCGTGACAGGGCCAAGGTCGCCTGCGACATTCTGGAACCTCTGGTGGAACGTTATCCCGAAAACCTCCCGCTGCGCGAGGCCCTTGGCCTTGCTTACCTCAACGGCCGCGACTTTGATTTGGCCCGCAACCAGTTCCAGGAAATCATGGCTCGCGATCCGGAATATCCTGACATCGCCCAGCGCATCCAAGAAACCAAGGTCAAGAAACCGGTCGTGGTCGAGACGAACAACGCCGGGCTCGCCAGTGATTTGAACCGCGCCGTCGACAGCCTCCGCCAGTCGATGGAACCCGCGACAACGCACGACTTCTCCACGATGCTCGGGCATTACCTTGTTCGTTATGGCGTGACTCCGCGCGAGTTCTTCAAGAAGTATTCCATTTCCAACTTCCGCCCCGTTGCAGACAACGTTTGGCAGGAGTCCTTCTATGTTGCGCCGTACATGCACCGCTATACGGTCGTGTTCGATTCCAAGAAGCAGTTCCGCGAGGTACACGTGGTGGTGTACGATTCCTCGTCGGCATCGAACCACCTGGGTGTCGCTCCCGAAGTTTATACGCGCCTGCTCAAGCAGAACTCCCGCATTTCGGGCATCGGCAACAGCACGGGCGAAACAGACTGCGGCGATGGAGTTGTCATGGATGCCGCCGTGTGGGAAACTCAGGACAACTTCGAAATTCTGGCCCGCTTCATCGGCAAGCCTGCCGAAGTCCGTATGGTCCGCTTCGACAAGAGCGCACTGCCGCCGGGCATCAAGCTCTGCGATTATGTCAAGTACCTGAATCAGTATTAGGCTCGGGGCTCGGGGCACGGGCAACGGGGCTATTTGTGATTTAATCATTTGCTTAAAATTGTCTTTTAGTTTAGTTTGATTTTGCCCGCAAGTTTGGGTATATTTGCATGTGATAGAGTCACGTCGGTTTGTGGGCTATAGAGAAGGATTATTTTATGTCATCCTCAAAAAGCAGATTTTTTATTACTCTGATGTTAACATCTGTATGGGTTAGCTTATATGGGTGTTGGAATGAATCTGTTGGGGATGCTTCGCATAGCAAATTGATAGGATACATTTCTGATTCACTTGCTGTTTATGCAACAGAAGATATCGAAGAAACGTGTGTTCATAAACCGCTTGGAGAGGAATGTTCGGATAAAGATAAGGGATTTTTCTTGTCTGTTGAAAATTTTTATACAAATAATGTTCTTTGGGAAAGTTTGCATACGGATGAAATGGATGTTTTTGATGTATACGATTTAGTCAATGATTCAACTGTCGTTATTTTCAGAAAGTCTGATGGCTCGTTTTTTAAATGGATTCTCGGCGAGAAATTTGAAAAACTTGGTGTTTTTTCTTGGTCTGGATGTAATACGCAAGAGAGAATTAACTCGATTCGAAATTGGGGTGATGGTAAATGGCGACTGGTCGGCAAGTCTGTAAATTGTGCCTATGCGATTGCTGATGTTGAAAAAAAGAAAATTATTGGTTATGAAAAAATAGATGATTTTGCAGAGGATTGTTCAGATTTGTGGGATCATGAGGGGATTAAGTATTGTGTGGGGGCGGTCAAAAGGGATACTGTAATGTCATATTATGAGCGATATTTAGCGGGTGCGATGATTAGAAATGACAAAGGATTTGGTGATACTTTATGGAATGATCAAATTGAAGGGGTTAGTTTGAATTCTTACCATGCGGTTGAATTCAAGAATTCATTTGTTTGCTATTTAGGTCGTTATTACAAAGTTGACTATGAAGCCGTAAAAATGGTATTTGATCATTAATTGGAGTAATGAATGAAAAAAATAGTTTGCTGCATTATATTAGTAGCTTTTTCATTGGTTTTGGCAAAGCCAATGGAAAGCATAGAACGTTACAATATAATTTTAGTCCATGGCGCAGCTCCGGAAAGCCAGGGGTTTGGAAGCGAGTGTAGAGAAACCATAAAGGATGCGTGGAATACACGAAATGATTTTATATTTAGCAAGAGAGATTCGACTCAAGATAAAAAACTTTCGAAATAGAGTAACTTAGGGGCCTCCGGCCCCTTTTTCTTTTCTTTTTCCCTTACTTTTTTGTATCTTTGCGCTATGCGTTTTTATCGCTACATCGCGCTTGCTCTTTTGGCCCTCCTGTTCGAGGGTTGCACTTGTTGTGCTTACTTGAATCACATGTTCAATGCGGAACGCCTCTACGACGAGGCGACGGAGATGCGCAATGCCCGTCTGGACAGCGTCCCGGACGAGACGGCTTCCAGGCCCGGCAACGAGGAACGCGCTAGGTACGACAGGATTATAGAGAAGGGCTCCCGCGTTCTCGAACGTTTCCCCAAGAACAAGAAGCGCACTGCCGAGGCTGTGTTCCTCATTGGTGAATCCTTCCGTCACAAGGGCGAGTTCGAAAAGGCCATCGTCAAGTACGACGAGTACGAACGCTACTTTGCCGATTACGACTCCATGCGCGCGGTCGAATACCAGAGGGCCTACTGCCTTTACCGCACCCAGGAATACAACCTGAGCCGCTTCGCGCTGGAACCGGTCGTCGCCTCCAAGAACCATCCCTACTATTTTCAGGGCTTGAACCTGATGTCGCTCCTGGATGAGCAGTCCGAGTCCCCGGACCAGGCCATCGATGCCCTCGAGGCGCTGCTTGCCGATACGGCGGGCACTCCCTTTATGCGCGGCAAGGCGCACTTCCGCCTGGCTGGGCTTTATTTCGCCAAGGAAAACTGGGACAAGGCTCGCGAACATTACCGTGCCAAGGAAATCGAGCAGTTGAACGTGCGCGAAAAGCAGACGGCCGCCGAGCAGGCTGCGGAATGCCTCGTGAACAAGAAGGAATATCTGGCTGCCGCCGACGAATATAAGTTGCTGTACAAGAACGAAGAATATGAGAAAAAGCGCCCCGAATACTTGGTGCGCCTGGGCGAAATCATGTTGCTCGCCAAGCGTTACCCCGATGCGATTATCGTGCTGAACAAGGTGAATTCAGAATACGAACGTACGATTCATTCTGCAAGGAGCTACTTTGCGCTGGGCGACTACGAGCAGACAATCACGCTGGACTACCCGCAAGCGATGGTTTACTACGACAGCAGTTTTGTCACGTATTCCGCGTCGGAGTGGGCTCGCATGAGCCGCGAACGCCGCGAAGCCCTCAAGCGCCTTATCGCACTGCGTCAGCAGAACGACGACGATCTCAAGAAGGATTCTATCCCCAACGTGAAGAATTTCTTCAATGCGGAATTCCAGATAGCGGAACTGTTCCTCTTCAAACTTTCAGAAGTGGATAGCGCTGTCAGCCGCTTAAATAGTGTAATCGAAGGGGACAAGGATTCCCTGAAGGTCATGCGCGCCACATACGCGAGGGCCTTCATCTACGACGAGTTCAAGCACGACCCGGATTCGGCAGAAGTCCTCTACAAGGAAATCATCGAGAAGTACCCGAACACGGAATTCGCCAAGCAAGCGCAAGTGAACCTTGGCATGCGCGTCACCGCCCAGACCGACGAAGACAAGGCGAAGGCTCGCTACTTGCAGGCTGAAAGCCTTTGGACAGCGGCAACGGAAGTGCCCATCGACCAGATGGAACGTGTGGATTCCGCTTACTTAGCCGCATTTACCGCATTCGACAGCCTCTACCAGGAATACCCGAAGACCCAGTCCGGCATCCAGGCGTTGTACATGAAGGCTGTGTACTTTGCGATGAATCCTGAACGCAAGGACAGTGCTGTGGCTATCTATCGGCAACTGAAAAACAATCACGGCTCCACGCCGTGGGGTCGGGAATCCGCAAGAATCCTGAATACTCGCATTTCTCTTACCGACGACGATATGAAGCGGCTCCGCAAGAGGGTGCAACATTCTGTCGAGCATATTGATAATCTGTCCAAGCAGTACTACGAGTCCCTGAACAAGAAGCCCGAAGAAAAGAAGGCCGAAGTCAAGAGCAAGGAAGACGAAGTGCTGGAGAATACGTACAACAGTATGTACGACTTCGAGTAGGTTGGCCCGCGATGCAGAAGTTTGCTCATGTTTCTCTGCTCGTGTGTTTTCTTGTGTCTGCTTTTGTGTTTCCGGGATGCGCCGGGAGTGCGAGTATCGCCTCGCGTCCGGGGTATGACAGGGGTTATTCCACGTCCAAGCACCCGACTTCAAAGAAAAAGGCTCCCGTGGGGACAAAGATTACCGGGAGCGCAAGCTATTACGGCAAGGGCTTCGACGGCAAGAAAACCGCCAGCGGCGAAATTTTCGACCAGAACGCCATGACCTGTGCGCACCGGTCGTTCCCCTTCGGCACCAAGCTCAAGGTCACCCGCAAGAGTAACGGCAAGAGCGTCATCGTGCGAGTGAACGACCGCGGCCCTTATGCCGGGAAGCGAATCCTTGACCTGAGTACGGCTGCTGGCAAAAAACTTGGGCTCGACAAGGCAGGGCATGCCGAGGTCGAGGCCGAAGTTATCGAGTAATTTTTCCTCTTTTTTTCAAAAAAAAGCCGAATTGTCACTTTTTGACATTCCGGCGTGTTTATATTTGGTGTTCAGAAGGGCACTTGCTTTTTTGTGTGTGAAAAAACAGGCGTCAAAAGGAAAAATGGAAAAGGAAGATCAAATATGACAAGGAAGAAAACGAAGGAAACTCCTTTTGGAAATTCGGGTAGCACAATTGCAGTCGGTGCCGAACCTAGCTTGTGGAATACAGGTTTTTCCGCGTTCAAGCGGCGTATTGGTGAACAGTTGCAACTGTGTGGCTTTTCGGACGAGCTCGTCGACGACGATACCCTGATGCCGTTTTACCGCATGGGTGAAAGCGAAACATACGTGCTCGGCGCCTTGGGCTGTACTGTGGGAATGTAGTCCCGGTTTTGTGGCCTACTTGGCCTTGTAGCTGACAAAGCGGATATTGCCGCAGTAGTCCTTGTGGATTCCTTCGAATTCGAGCCAGGGGTAGTTCCCAGCCTCGTTTTTGAGGACTTCTGCCTGTTCCGAGCCGATTTCGAGGAGGATGGGTGCGCCCGCAGAGAGCTTGCCCTCGGTCTGGCCGAGCAGTTTGCGCACGAGGTCCAGTCCGTCGGGGCCGCCGTACAGGGCGAGAGCCGGGTCGAACTTGTCCACTTCGGGCTGGAGCTTGCCCTTCTCTCCGTCGGGGATGTAGGGGAGGTTCGCAATCAGGCAGTCAATTTTGGCTGTGTCCGTCACTGCGTCAAGCAGGTCTCCCTGCGCAAACGTCAATTCTTCATTGAGCCCGTTGGCTTGCGCGTTTTCGCGGGCAAGCGAAAGGGCTTCTTCCGAAATGTCTGTTGCGATGACTTTCGCTCCGGCGATTTCCTTCGCGCAGGCGATGGAAATCGCCGCTGTTCCCGTGCCCACCTCGACGATGAAGGGGCTTTCGACACCTTTTAGGCGCTCAATCGCCATGTCCACCAGCGACTCCGTCTCGGGGCGCGGGATCAGCGCCCGCGGGTCGCACTTGATGATGTGTCCGCGGAAGCTAGTGTCGCCCACGATGTGCTGCAACGGTTCGCGGTTCGCACGGCGTGCGACCAGCGGCCGGAGCGTGTCGAGTTCGGCTGCTGTCAGGGGCTTCTCGAAGTTCAAGTACAGGTCCATCCGGTTTTTCATGCCGAGCCCGTGGCTGATGATGTACTCGGCGTCCAGGCGCGCGTCAGGCACGCCCTTCTTCTCGAAGAAGACCTTGGTGCGGTTCAGAATTTCAAGTACGGTCATCTGCGGCATTAGACTACCTTTAAATTTGCATTGTCATTGCGAGGAGCGTAGCGACGCGGCAATCCCTTAAGCGTTAAACTTCCCGAGTTTTTCCTGGGCGTTCGCCATCTGGAGCCCGTTGATAATCTCGTCGAGGTCTCCGGTAATCACCTTGTCCAGGTTGTACAGCGTAAGGCCGATGCGGTGGTCGGTCACGCGGTTCTGCGGGAAGTTGTAAGTGCGGATTTTTGCGGAGCGGTCGCCTGTGCCCACCAGGGCCTTGCGGCTGGCCGCTTCTTCCTGTTCCTTCTTCGCGATGAGCGCGTCCAAAATCTTGGAACGCAACATTTCCATGGCGTGCAGGCGGTTCTGCAACTGGCTACGTTCGGTCTGGCAGCTCACCACCACGCCTGTCGGGATATGGGTGAGTCGCACGGCGGAGTCCGTCTTGTTGATGTACTGGCCGCCCGCGCCCGAAGAGCGGTAGGTATCCATGTGGATGTCGGCTTCGCGGATTTCCACGTCGACTTCCTCGGCTTCGGGGAGGATGGCGACGGTTGCGGCGGAGGTATGCACGCGGCCCTGCGTCTCGGTTTCGGGTACGCGTTGCACGCGGTGTACGCCACTTTCGAACTTGAGCGTCCCGTACACGCTGTCACCCTCGATAAACACGCGGATTTCCTTGTAGCCGCCCACGGTGCCTTCGCTTGCATCTTGGATGGTCATTTTCCAGCCCATGCGGCTGCAGTACCCCTGGTACATGCGGAAAAGGTCGCCGGCAAACAGGGCCGATTCGTCACCACCGGTACCGCCACGGATTTCGAGAGTGGCGTTGCGGTAGTCCCACGGGTCCTTGGGCACCATCAGGATTTGCAGTTCGTCGGTGAGTTCGGGGAGGGCCTTTTCGATTGTCGAAAGTTCGGATTTGGCCATCGCGACCATTTCGGGGTCGGAGTCACCGAGGGCCATTTTCCATTCTTCCTGGTCGCTGAGCATCTGCAAGTATTCCTTGGCCTTGGCGACTGCCTTCTCGATACCCTTGTACTGCTTGTGAATCTTGTTGTATCGGGCCTGGTCGGCGAGAACGTCCGGGTTCCCGAGTTCCGATTCCAGTTCCTCGTACTTTTCTATAAGTTTACGGGCTTTGTCTTTCATCGGGCTAAATTTAGAAATAATATAGTGCGCCTGCAATAATTTCTGACCGAAGATGATTATATAATGCGATATGCTTTTTTTTGTCAATATTATCTTTTATTTTACATTGGATTGATGCTCTAAATCACGTTTTTTTGGCGTTAAGGCCGTTTGGTAATTTTTTTTGAAAGCAAAAAAGGAAAAAAAGATATATATTTACACATCAGAGAATAAAAACTTTCTTTATAGAGGTTACTATGAAAAAACTTTTTGGTTTGCTGGTGGCGGGTTCCCTGTGCATGTTTGCAGCCTGCTCCGGTAGCGATGATGATAATTCGATTACTCCGCCGGAAGGTAGTACGAACGATCAGTGCTCCGCCCTTCCGGGATATATCCCCAATCCTGACCCGGCTACAAGTTCCATCATGGCTTGTATTCCTGCTTCTTCTGCCGACATGGGCTCGAGTTCCAGTAGTGATGCGGCTTCGATTGGTGGTGATCAGGGTGGTCAGTCTTCTTCTTCCCAGGAACAGGGTAGCGGTCTCTCTCCGGTCGCGGCTTCTTCTTCTTCCATAGCTCCCACGACTCCGAGCAGCAGCTCGGCTGCTCCTGTTGCACAATCTTCTTCTGTCAAGTCGGATCCGACTCCGGCCTCCTCGACTCCTCCTGCCAATGAGGATGATGGCCTGTTCAAGCTTGCTCTGTGGGACGGTACTGCCGGTGACGTCCAGGTCCCGACGGGCAACAAGGATGGTGGCTGGTGGTACAGCTACGCTGATGACCTTGGTTCTGCAATCACTTGGAAAACCGAATTGGGTCCGGAAAACAACATGGCTCCGGTTATTGAGGCGTGTGGTGGTGTCTGCGGCGATTTCGTCATCGGCGAAGGTGATACCGAAGCAGGTGTTTATCCCTACCTTGGTTTTGCGTTTGGCTATGGCAAAACAAACGCAACTGGTGATGCCACATCCTCTAAGGGTATCTGCGTTACATATAGCTATTCCGGCACTGCCACGTTTGCAATAGAATTGGGCATGACTCAGTCTCAGGAAACTAAACTTCAGAATGCTCTCCCGATGGTTACACTGCCGGCGGGCTCCAACAAAACATTAGATTTCAATTGGAGCGATTTCGAACAGCCGACTTGGGCGACCACGACGATGACGGGTGCCAATGCGGCCAAGGTGCTTTCTTCCATAAAGTTCAAGTTCGCTGATGTCACTGGTGGTGAAAGCGGATCGTTCACAATCTTTAAGGTCGGTGCCCCTGGCCAGTGCGACTAACGCGCGTCTAGCGGTATTGCTTTTTGAAAAGGCGCTCCAACCGGGGTGCCTTTTCCTTTTCCCATGAAGGACACTGAAGGTGCTTGTCGAACCGATTGGCTTTTTTTACGGCGATGCCGTCTACAAGTACGATGCCCCCCGCCAGGGGCGTCTCTTTGCGGGGCACCCCGGGCGTATCGAGCTTAAATCGGGGCAGAATTTCGAAATGGCGCTCCGCGACTTGGAGGGCTTTGAACGCATTTGGGTCATATTCCAGTTCAGCGAGAACGAGGGCTGGCGCCCGACGACGCGGCCTCCCGTACCCCCAAAGGGTAAAGACCGGGTGGGAACCTTTGCCAGTCGCAGCCCTTACCGCCCGAACCCGATAGGCCTCAGTTGTGTGCGCCTTTTGGGGGTAGATGGGCTTGTGCTGCATGTTGACGAAGCGGACTTGCTCAACGGAACCCCGGTGCTCGACATCAAACCCTACATTCCGATGGCCGATGCCTTCCCCGATGCAAAAGCGGGTTGGGTAGAGGAACAAGTGGGTGATTTGTGGACCGTTGAAATGTCTGGAGAATTTGAGGCGCAGAACCGTTGGATTGCGGAGCGTAGCCCATTTGACTTGGAAAGTTTTGCCCGTGTGCAGCTTTCGCGCGGGAATTTCTCGAAAGATGTCTTTGACGGCTCCCGCCGGCGCCTGACAATCGATGAAAATACGCATACAGGCGTGTTGGCCTACCGTACCTTCCGCATCCATTTTTGTTACGACGAATCGGCTCGCAATGTAGTGCTACGAAACATCACAAGTGGCTATACCGCCGAAGATTTGTTGCCTGGCACCGAAGACAAGTACGGCGACAAGCAACTCCATAGGGAATTTAATAGTAGGCAGTAAATCGTTAAGACTTCCTACTTCTAACTTTCTACTTCCTACTTCCCACTTCTAACTTAAACTTCAGATACCCTGCCATTTGCAACGGATGGTTGAAACTGCCATCGGCCATTTTCTTTTGCAGTTCCTCGTCGCTCATTTCGCACGATTCGATTTCTTCGGTACTGTCGAAATTTGTACTGCCGCTTTTGACAACGTTGTCGAGAAATACCACATGGAATACACCACGGTGCCTGTCCGGATTCACCGGAAACACTCCAAGGTAGACTAAACTCCTCTCGTCTCTCGTCTCTCGTCTCTCGTCTAAACTATACCCACATTCTTCTTGCAATTCCCTCAGTGCGGCCTGTTCGGGTGTTTCTCCTTTGTCTATAATCCCAGCGGGGAACTCCAGCGCAATTTTACCAGATCCATGACGGTATTGCTCCGTCATTACCCATTTGCCTTCGGCGGTGCGGGCCAGAATCAACACCCAGTCTGGCTGCCATAATGTATAGAAATCGTCTATAACCTTCCCGTTAGGGAGTTCACATTTTTCTTTGGCGACTTTTAGCCAAGGTGCATCTACCAGATATTCCGTATTGAGCAATTTCCAGGGTTTCATGAGGTAGAATGTAGTAAATAAGGGATTAGGGGCTATGAGGTCGCTTCGCTTTGAGGTGTGAGGTCGGCGCGTTGCGCCTTTGAGAAGTAAGGAATAAGGTTTTTGTACTATTGGCCCATAGATAACCGAGGGTTCTTCGAGCCTGGAACTTCTTCCAAACGTGAGCGCGGTCAAGTGACGATGCCTTGCATGTGGCGAAATTTTCAAACAAATTGGCTTTTTTTTTCAAAAAGGTGACCTCAAACACAAGGACGGGAGAACTTTGCTTGGATGTGGACATTTTTCAGGAAATAAGAGTATTTTATTCGTTATGAGCGTTTTTGTTTTTTATGCTGAAGTCAGTATTGGGTGCGCGTGCGTCCTGATACTCCTTTTGTATAGTATCAAGAGGCTCCCAACGCCGCAGATGCGTTTTACTCTGTTTTATAAGCTGGTTCTGTGGCATATTTTTTATTTTGTGAGTGATTCGGTTTGGGCTTTGGTGAACGATGGGATTCTCCAGAAAAACGTGTTCAGCGTCTTGGCGGTGAATTACTCGAATGCAATCATCGCGGCAATGTTGTTCTATAGCTGCTTCATTTTTGCCGAAATGAGCACGCGACAGGATATGACTCGTGTGCAGATTCGCCATCTTCAAGCAAAACTGCGAATCCCGATTTACGTGGAAATGGTGCTGCTGTTTGTCTCGTTTGTAGCAGCTCCTGATTTTTGGCTAGATGAAAACCTGGAACCATGCGACCTTTATTACTTTGTCCTCTCGTTCTTGCCGTTTATCTACATCATGACGGTAACGTTCCGTTGCATTGCACGCGGGCTTGAACCTCAAAATAGGCAGTTCTTGAAAACGTACATTATTGTGGCAAGCTATACCCCGGGTTGTATCGTTGCTGCAGGAGCGCAAATATTCTTTTCGTTGACGACGCCGATTTTCTGTTTTTGGTGTACTTTGGTAATACTTTTTGTTTATCTCAATTCGCAGAACCTGCTGATTTCGACGGACCCTCTGACATCGCTCAACAACCGCAACCAACTGCAACGCTACTTGCTTTTGCAACGCGAAGCGAAGAATTCTTTTGTGGTTATGGTGGATGTGGATCACTTTAAACAAATTAATGACACTTATGGCCACACGGAAGGCGATCGTGCGCTGGTGCTTGTTTCGCGGGCGCTCAAGAAGGCTTGTGGAAGGCTGAGAATGTCTATTTTCTTGTGCCGTTATGGTGGCGACGAATTTTTGATGATTGCGCAGACGAAAACTCCCAAAGAAGTGCTCAAGGTAGTCCGGGGATGCCTGCAAGAAGAAATCGAGAATCGGAAAAGTTCGCAGACCTATACAATCGAGGTGAGTATGGGTTATGCCAGCTGGGATGGCCGTGCTACGAGCTTTAGGGATAGCATCATCAATGCCGACAAAAAAATGTACGAAGACAAACGCTCGAGCGTTTAGGCGTGAGGCTCCAGGTCCGGGGCTCTGATAATTCATTTTTAATTTTTAATTTTTCATTTGCCCTTGGTTTCCATTTCACATTTTTCTAGCCTCTAGATTCTAGCCTCTAAAATCCTACCCTTCCAATTTGTTTCTCAGATAGTGCCTTGCGGTCCACGTGAAGTACAGAATGTCCGCGATGATGAGCGCTACGCTGCCTGTGAAATTTCTATTTATGGGTTGTGGAGGTTGTGACAAATGTCGGTATTTGAAATGGCGCGCAAGTGGGGCGTGTTCCTTATTCTTTCCTTGTCTGTCGGCTGTAGCGACGATTCTTCCAGTGTTGGTCCGAGTGCAAGCTATCCTGTGGCGAAATCCGCCGAGGATCTCGGTGCCTGTGGAGAAGAGCAGCAGGGCGATTCCGTCTATGTGTCGCGTGAAGATACCTATTTTACTTGCCAGGATGGATTCTGGATGATATTCGAACCTATCGAAGGCAAGTCGAGTGGTTCCCGAGGCAAGAATTCGAGCTCTGCACAGACGAGCGGAGCTTCCGCTACAACATTGAATATCTATGTTGCCGCTGACGACACTGTACCTTCTATCAAGGACTTGCAGGAATGCAACAGTTCCCATGAAGGGCGCTATGTCTTTATTGCATCGCTGAACGGCTACATGAAATGTACCGGTAAAAAATGGGCTGAATATACACCGCCAAATGATGCGACTCCGTACATTCCGATGTCTTTGGATTCAGTTAACAAAGACGGCAAGTCGAATCTCGACAACTATTTCGAAATTCCCGATTCGTTAATGCGATACAGCAGCAGTAGCGCCTATTATTATGTCCGCAATGATTCGTCCATTGTAAATGCGGAGAAGGTTCTCGGCAAGTGTGACAGCGAAAACGATGGTACCATTGTGCAGGACACTGCAAGGGAAATCTGTGTATCCTACGACCATCTGTATTATTGCAAAAAGGGTGTCTGGTCGGGGGTCTTGAAAAAGGTTGCCGACACGTTGGGCTTCGGGGCGGGTACACAAGGTTCCTTTAAGGAGGGGCGCCTGAATGCACCAAAGAAGAATATGTCGGGATATTGCGATGAATCCCTGACGAATGCGGAGCATCTTCTTTATGTCTATGACGGGGGATGGAGAGTCGCCGATTCTACGGAGGTTTGTTTCAAGAAGGCCTGCTCGATGAAGAATGTTGGCGAGACGCTGGACTTTAAAGACTATCCGTTTATTTGCCGTGGGAAAAACCAGTGGGAATACATGACCATCTATGAACGCCCTCGTGAGAATTATTTTAACGAGGACGTGGAGTATGGAACCATGACCGACGAACGCGATGGAAAGAAATACAGGACTCTGAAGGCGGGCGGTTTTTTCTGGATGGCGGAAAACTTGAACTATTCGGGCGATGACGAGGGGAAGTGCTATGGCGATGACCCAAAGAATTGCGAAATCACGGGCCGTTTTTACAGCTGGTTCGAAGCGATGCAGGTAGATTCGACGTATATGTCGAAAAAGATTACGGACACATTGAGCCATCAGGGACTATGCCCCGAAGGCTGGAGAATCCCGTCCCTTTCAAATTGGAGTGCCTCCTTTAATTTGGGCTCGACAAGGGCGCTGGCGAAAGATGTTTGGGGGTATGTGAACGATGGAACTTCGGTTACGTATCGTGATAGCTATAATGAATATGGTCTGACACTCTTGCCTAGTGGGGAGTACGGAACGAATGACTGGGTCCATCGAAGGGCGAATTTCTGCACGACATCGAGTCTTAGTAAGACTCAGGCCTATTATATGTTGGCGTACACCTATTCCGACGATAAACGTTCGGCGCTTTCGTCGAACTATGCGGAGAAGGATTTTTATTGTCACTTGCGCTGCATCAAGAAAATTGAAAGCGGGGAGGACTAATGAAGTTGCTGGTGAAATCTGTAACGGCCTTTCTGTTTGCTGTCCTGTGTCTCGGCTGTAGCGACGATGAATCTTTTGCCGAATTATACGAGGCGAAGGGTACATACGCCAAGAATGAATCCGACCTAAAAAAGTATGAATGCAATCAAGACCGGAAGGGAATAGTCGTCTATTTGTCCGAAGAAAATGCTGCGATGATTTGCGATGGAAACGAATGGGGAGATTACAAGGATTGGCAGAAGGTTGATGAATCGTCTAGCTCAAGTACACGGTCGAGCTCCAGTAAAAAAAGCAAGTCGTCGAGCAGCGCTGGCGAGGTGGTGGATTCTGTTTTGTCGTATGCAGATTTGCCCGATTGCGATTCTTCGCATAGATACAAGGTTATTTATGTCGAGGCTTTAGAGCGCAACATGGAATGTACCTCGCAAAAGGTTTGGCGCGAGGAAAATCTTCTTCAGATCGGTGATTCGTTGAGGAGCTTTCCTGAATGCAATGCTGATTTGGAAGGCGCAGAAGTCTACAATCGTGTCGAAGAAAAATCTTTTATCTGCAATGAAGGCAAGTGGGTATTAAGTTACCAATGGTCCCTTGGTGAAAGAGATGGTGGCAGTTCAGCTGGTATTTGGGATTCGGCTTTGCTGGACCACGAAATTACAAGTGTCATCGAGAATGTCCGTGATTCGGTCTTAGGAAAGTGTACCACCAAGAAGGAAGGAAAGTTTGTTCGAGACACTTCCATCGGGTTTTCTAAAAATGGCTATTATCAGTGTAGCGAAGGCCATTGGTTTATCGTTCCTGATTCCGTTGCCGATACCATTGGCCTCGAATCCCTGGGCGAAGGGTCCTTTGCGATAGCGCGTTTTTCCAAGGATACCGTTTGGAACAGGCCTAAATTGCCGACGGCGTGCCTTGTGAGCGGAACACCAAAGGCGCTTTATTACGTGTATGATGGTGGCGCATGGCGGCGTGCTTCATATATCGAGATGTGCCAACTGCACCCTTGCCTGAAGGCAAACGAGGGTGATACCTATGATATGCTTGGGTTCAAGTTCCGCTGTGAGAATAGTGCCTGGGTGCAGGATTCGCTTTCCAGTTATGATAAGGAAGATGTTTTCAACAAGAACCTTGAATACGGCATTTTGACAGACGACCGCGATGGGAAAAAGTATAAGACCGTTGTCATTGACGGCAAAAAGTGGATGGCGGAAAACTTGAACTATGACGACGGATCGCAAAGCATGTACATCCAGAGCCGTTGCTATGTCAAGGATGGCGATGAATGCGGAATCGGAGGTAGGTTCTACTCCTGGACAGCCCTGATGGATATTGATACGGTCTACGCCGATACTACTGCCCCGGATTCCCTGATAAATCTCCCGCACAGGGGAATTTGCCCCAGTGGGTGGCATGTTCCCGATACCAGCGAATGGAAGTCCCTTTTGAACGGCAATAGCGCTGCATCACTTGCTTCGGATGTCGGATGGGGCCTTAATTGGGAAAGTGTTGCCGAAAGTCCCCTCAATACGACTGGTTTTTCTGCTATACCTTTGGGCTCTGAGTCGAGTTCTAACAAAGAAAAGAAATGGTATTTTAATATTAATACTGCCGGGGCGGAATTTTGCAGCGCTTCACAACTTGACTACAGGCGTGCGTATACGGCGAATTTCCAGTTGGGCCGTACATTCATTAGTAACTTGGCCAAGCGGTCGGGCTGTTTTGTCAGGTGTGTACAGGATGGAGAATAAGGAAGGGCGCGTATGAACAAGTTTATTTTAGCAATTTGTGCTTTGTTTCTCTCCATCGGACAAGTTCTTGCTGAGCCTGTTCCGTGGCCGGTCAAGCCCGCAAAAACATTCTTTAAGCAGAGTGGAAGCTCCGTTCAAATTACGACTCCCGAAGAATTTGCCTTGATGGTTGAATATGCCACGGACTCGACGAAGCGGCACTATCATTTTACCTTGATGACCGATATTGTCATTAACGAAGGCGATGCCTCAACTTGGGGCAAGAAGCCGCCCAAGTATAAATGGACTTCCATAGGCGATTCTGCGAGGCCCGCTAGGCTTTATCTTGACGGAAATGGTCATACCATCAGTGGCCTTTATGTGAATTCTGAAGACGATTACCAAGGCCTGTTTGGTTACTTGGATGGTGGTGTTTACAACCTGAATATTGTCAATTCCTTTATCAAGGGACGAAACTTTGTTGGTTCCGCTGCAGGGGCAATGGCTTCGTCAGTGCACAAAATTTTTGTTGATGCGATAGTCGAAGGAAACGAGTATGTCGGAGGCGTTGTTGGGTATCCGGGGTACGCTTCCGATGCGGTGAGCGTCAATCAATGCATTTTTAAGGGATCCGTAAAGGGGCGTGGCCATGTTGGGGGAATCTTTGGTTATGGAAGTGTCTTTTATGCAAATAGCGGCGGAGTATCTAATTGCGACAACTATGGTTCTGTCTATGGAGAGGTGGCTGTAGGCGGCATTGTTGGGGACTTTTACGTTGATGTGCCCGAATTGAGCGTCTATTTTACCAAGTTGAGGAACTACGGAACTGTCTCGGGGAACAAACATGTGGGAGGGCTTGCCGGTTCGTTTACTATCCAGAGGGATGGCGGCTCTACTGTGAAATACGACATCGGTTTGCTTAGGAACATGGGCGAAATCATTGGGGAAAGCTATGTGGGTGGCTTGATGGGTGAATATGGCGGTGGACAGTCGCATCGTCTATTTGTTTTGGAAGAATCCTACAATGCGGGGAAAGTCAGCGGGGTGGGTTATCAGACAGCCTCCCTCTACAACTTTTCTCCGTATAGTTCTGACGAGAAAGATACGATTTTCCGTTGCTACAATTTCGCTGAAATATATTCTCAAGGGTCCTTGTTGGAAGAAAAGACAAGGATGAGCGAAATTGACAAGTATGCGGATTCCTTGGGAGCGAATTATTTGCCCGATACCGGCAATGTCAAGATAAATGGCGGGTATCCCATTTTACTTTCGGAGTCTCGAGATTTTAAGTATCTTGAGGGTAGCGGAACAAAAAACGACCCGTTCCTGATAACGTCTTTTGACGACCTCTTGCTCTTTAACAAGCATTCAACGGCCAATCGCTATAAGGATAAAAAGTATTATAAGCAGACTGCAGACATCGAATGGAATGCGCAAGAAAACTGGGCCCCAGTTTCGGTACAAGAAATCCATTATGATGGCGATGGTCACAAGATTTCTAAACTGCGTTCCTATTCAGAGGGTGGTTGCGCTGCGTTTTTAGATGCGACCGATCAACCTGCATATGTGGACAACCTTGTTCTTGAGGATGTTGATATCAGGGGCGGGACTATGGCTGCCGGTGTCTTGTGTTCCGGGCCGCTGTATGCATCAAACATTAAAATTTCGGGTAGCATTGCCGCCATGGACCGAGTCGGGAACGCCGGTGGAGTCATTGCCTTCATGTGGTATGGGTCCATTATTAATGTCGCGAACGAGGCCGATGTGTCTGCTGAGCTTCCGACTGGAATGGCGGGTGGGATTATGGGGCGTACCCGTTACGCCGGCGATAAACCGATTATTTGCAATGTCGTCAACAGGGGGACTATCCGGACGACGTTAAATGCTGGCGGAATTACCGGAAAGGGTGGCGTCATCATGAACGCCGAAAATTACGGGAGTGTATTTGCGGATGGGCATGTAGGTGGAATATCGGGCCTCGCGACGGCGATTTCGAATTCCTTTAACCGCGGGGAAGTTGTAGGTGAGGGTGTTGTCGGTGGTGTCGCAGGATCCATTGAATTCGCATATGGTGTCTATAATGCGGGGCGAATTGTGACGGATTATCCTGAAGTTGTCGGAGCTGTTTTTGGAGAAATCGAAGAGTATTATGGAGCGCAGGAATCGGGAAAAACCGACATCCAGTATGCCTATCATCAAAAAGACGGGTTCCCTTTTGCGGGTAAAATCGCTTCAGGAAAAGCATTAAGGGATACGGCGAGCTATACTCATAAGGAGTTCATAGACAAGAAAACCGTCAAGGGGATGGGAGGAACTTTTAAGGCAGACGAAAAAGATGTCAATGAAGGCTATCCCGTTATTGCATATGAGTTTGATGGCGAGGGCACTGCCAAAAAACCATTCCTTATCAAGGGGAAGGGTGATTTGGTGAAGCTGTCTCAGTTGTCCCTTGATTCAAACCGGTATGCATTCTACACGGATAAAAACTATAGGTTGACGCAGGATGTTGTTTTTGATTCCTCGGAAACCTGGATGCCGATAAGTGGTTGGAAAATCGATTCGTTTAAGGGTGTCTTTGACGGAGATGGCCATGTTATTTCCAATCTGCTTGTCAATTTGGATCCTTCAGGGCCATACTTTGAATCAATGGCGGCGTTTATAGCCAATGCATCGGGAGCGACCGTCAAAAATTTGGGTATCAAGAACGCCAATATCAAGGGGGCGTATTCTGCAGCGATTGTGGCGAATGCGGTTGATGTAAAGATTCTCAATTGTTGGAACGATCGCTCGAATATCTATGGTGAATCAATAGCTGGGGGGCTTGTCGGTTATGCAAGCTCGTCCATACTTCTTGACAGGTCCTTTAATACCGGTACCATTGATGGTGAATCTGATGTGGCGGGGTTGGTCGGACACTTGAGCATCGAAGAAAGATCCTACATCCTGAATAGTTACCATCGTGGAAAATTGGTTGGGAACTATTCGAATCATAGATATGAATATTATGATTATTCTGGTTCATCTCCGCTTCTGGTGCGCCAAAACCTTTATACCACGGACAGCCTAGAATACTATCAATGTGCCGACTGCTCGGATGCCAACATCTATCATTTGAAGTGGAGCGAAAAGGACTCAACGGGATTCTCTGCCAAAGAAATGAAATCTAGGAAGTTTGCCAAAAGACTCGGTGAAGCCTTTGCTTATGATTCTCTTGGCGTGAATGATGGTTTCCCGGTTTTGTCGGGGAAGGAATTGCCCCTGCCGATACCCCCGGAAGATACAGCTACGGCTGTGAAACCCGAAGTGCAAAAGAGCGATAAACTCAATTTTGCCGTTGTCGTCTTGAATCGGAACATCGTGTTGCAGGGTGAACTGTCTGGCAGGAACGTAGCAATTTTTGATGTTCGGGGTTCCAAGGTGTGGACAGGCCGAGCGCAGGCAAAAACGCTTTCGATTCCGATTGCAAACCCGGGAATTTACATTGTTCGATGCGGCAAAAGAACGTCGAAGATTGTTGTCCGTTAAGAAAAGATTGTACGGCTACCCTTCCAATTTGTTTCTCAGATAGTGCCTTGCGGTCCACGTGAAGTACAGAATGTCGGCGATGATGAGCGCTACGCCGCAGGTGAAAAATACCTGCTGGTGCATGCCGAAATGTTCCGCCATTGAACCGCCCGCAAGAATTCCGATTCCGATTCCGATATCCCAGCCGCTCAAGTAAGTACTGTTTGCCGTGCCGCGTTGGTCGTGGCGGGCGAGGTTCACGCACATGGTTTGGTAGCCCGGGAAGATAAGCCCGAGGCTTGTGCCGATGAGGAATGCCGAAGCAAAGAACGTGATTGGCGTATGGCAGAAGGCGAGCATGAAGTAGGCGATAATGTTCAATGTCATGCCCGTGCCCACGAGATGGATGAGGTAACCTTTGTCGATGAGCCGGCCGGTCATGAGGCGGTTGATGATGAGGCCTCCTGCGATGAGCGCGTAGAACCAGCCGGAGCCTCCGATGCCGAGTTCCTTGGCGTAAAGCGCGATGTAGTTGGTAACTGGGCCGTAGGCAAAACCCACAAAAATGAAATTGACGAACTGCGGAATAGCTCGCGTGAGGAAAAAACGGTCAAGTGAAAGCGGAGCGTGCGTTTTTTTCTCTTTCGGGGCGACTTTGAGCGTCTGCACTAGAATAAGCCCGATTACGCACAAGATAATTGAAATCGCGAAAACGATGTTGTCGCCAAAGGCTTCGTACAGAAACATGCCTGTCATGGGGCCCGTCGCGAATGCAAGGTTTACGCTGATGCCGAAATAGCCGATACCCTCGCCACGGCGGCTCGAAGGGAGTGCGTCGATGGCGACCGTGTTGCTTGCCGTTGTCGAAATGCCGAAGCATAACCCGTGCATAAAGCGCAGTACGGCGAGTAGCGGGATGAGCCCGAGCGTCTTGTAACCGATAAAGCAAAGCGTGAACGCGAAGAAGGTCCAAAAGTACAGGGGCTTGCGGCTGAGCGTGTCGACCAGGAATCCTGCGAAGGGCCTACAGGCCAGTGCGCCGATGGTGTAGAGCGAGATGATGATGCCCGCTGTCGCGTTGTCGGTCTGGAATTTGTCGATGATGAACATCGGGAGGATGGGCAACAGCTGGTAGAAACTGAAGAACAACAAAAAATTCGCCGCAGCGCAAGTCGTAAAGTTGCGGGTCCATAAAGCTGGCTTTGTATTTACTAATTGTTCGGAGATCATTATCTCCCTTCCTACTGTCTACTTCCTACTGCCTACTTCTTTTCCAGCATCACGATGGTTTCGAGGTGCGGAGTTCCCGGGAACAGGTCGAGCGGCTGCACTTCGCGCACGCGGTAGCCGTAACGTTCCCATTCCTTGAGCGAGGCGGGAATCTCGTCGGTGCCGCAGAACACGTGGGCCACGCGAACAGGTTTGCGCATGGCGAGCGCATGAATCACGCCGGGTTCGCAACCCTTGCGCGGCGGGTCCAGCAGGATTTTTTCCGGTTCGTTCGGGATGGGGCGCGGGAGCCTGGTTTGAACAAAGTCCTCGTCGATCTTGCCCGCGACAAAGCGGTAGTTTTTCTTGAGGTACTTGGCCGATGCCTTCGCGCTTTCGATGGAGAGACCTTCCCATTCCACGCCGAGCACGGACTTGGCCGCTTCGCCGAGTGCAAAACTGAAGAGCCCGTAACCGCAGTACAAATCCAAGAAGTGGTCTTCCTTGGTGAGCGAGAGCATGCGGCTTGCAGCCTTGATGAGGTTGTGGATCTGGCTTTCGTTAATCTGGCTGAATCCCGTGACAGGGTACTTGAGGCTGAATTTCCCGAGGTTCAGGCTCAGTTCTCGCGGGCCGTAGAGCTGCTTGAAGTTGAGCCCGTCTGCCGGGCGCTTCGCTTCCAGGTAGTATGCGGATTCGGTGGTGTCCACGTAGGCATGCGCCGCCGTCACGTGGAAGGGGGAATCCTTCAGCGCGTCCGAAATCAGCTTGAGCTTGCGCACGATGCTCGCGTCAATCTTCTTGATGTTGAAAATGACGATGCGGTACTTGTACGTGCCGCGGATGATAATCCAGTTGAGCGCGTAGGCGAGCGGCTTGTACGCAGGCGAGATGAGCTTGTCGAACAGGAAATCGTAAATCTTGTTGTGCTCTTCGGGTTCGAGCATCGATTCCTGGCGGTCGAACTGGAGGTTCCCCGGCTCCATGAACACGCGGCGCTTGCTCGTGGTGCGGTAGCCTCGGGAGAGCGGGCTTGCGATTACCTTCTGCGGGTTGCCGGCGAGTCGGTTTACGTCCCAGAATTCCTGGATGGCGAGGTCTTTGACGTGGAGCTCGTCCTTATAGTCGAGCATGGCGAGCGATTCGCCGTGGGCGGAGTCGGCTTCGCGGGTATAGTTCGGAATTTGGTGTGCAATGGCTTGTTCAAAGAGCATGATTAAACAAATTTAGAAAATATGGAATACGATAGTGGAATCTTTATTCGCCGTAATCAAATGCGAGGATGGCCACCATCTGGTGCGTCTTTTCCATGTCAACCTGCGTCGCGCCCGTACCGTCGCTCTCGAAGAGCGTCCACGCGTCGGGCATCCAGCCGTAGGCGTTCACGGTGAGTTCTTTGCCCATGGCGATTTCGGCGGCCTCCACGTCTTCCCAGCGGACAGGCCCTGCGGGCGCCTTGTAGTAGCGCAGCATTCCGAGCGCTTCCATGGATTCGGGGTGGTCGTCAATTAGCTGGTATACGCAGTCCTTGTAACTTTCTCCCTTCAACCGGATAACGCGATAAAGCCTCTTGCGTCCGAGGAATTTGGAGAGGTCCCCGTGGTGGACGTCGATCTTGCTGCCCTCGCCGAAGAACGTAGCGAGTTCGCGGAAGACTTCGGAACTCTCGTCCAGTAGGGGCGAGAACTTCTTGATGAGTGCGCTGATTTCGTCCGGTGCCATGGTGTAATAATAGATAAAAGGTTTGCGCTACACGGTGTCCATGAAGGTGCGCTGGATCTTGTTGAACACGATGATTCCAAGCGCGAGAATGAATACGGCAAATCCAGCCGTGTAGCCAAGTGCGGCCCAGCTGAACTCGCCCACGCCGAGCATGCCGAACTTGAACGTCTCCATGATGCTGGTGAGCGGGTTTGCTTGCATGAGCATCTTGAGTTGCGGATTCTCAATGGTGCTGAGTGGGTAGATCACGGGCGTGGCATACATCCACAGCTGTACAATAAAGCTGAGCAAAAATGTAAGGTCGCGGTACTTGGTGGTGAGGCTGCTGAACAGCACTCCGAATCCAAGCGCAAGTGCCGCAATCAGTGCGACAAGTACCGGCGTGAGCAGCAAGTAGATGTTCGGGTGTACAGGAGCGTCGGTAAAAATCAGATAATAGGCAAAGACGAGCAGGAACAAGCCCATCTGGATGCTGAGGCGCACAAGGTTGCTTGTGACAGTCGCAAGTGGCACCACAAGACGCGGGAAATACACCTTGCCAAACATGTTCGCGTTTTCGATGAACGTTTTGCTTGTCTGGTTCAGGCTTTCCGAGAAATAAGTCCAGAGGCAAATACCCGCAAGGTAGAACAGCGGCTGCGGGAGCCCGTCGGTAGAGATTTTTGCGATGCCGCCGAACACGACCATGAACATGATGGTTGTCATAATCGGTTGGATAAAGAACCACAGCGGCCCGAGAATGGTCTGCTTGTACCAGGTAACAATGTCGCGCTTGACGAACATGCGGTACAAATCGCGATACTGCCAAAGCTCGCCGAAATCAACGGAGAGTAAACTCGCCTTGGGCTTGATGACTGTGGTCCACTCGCTCATTAGAACGTCCGCTCGCGCACCACGTATTGCGGCGACTGGTTGATGCTGATGTAGATGCGGCCTAGGTATTCGCCGATAAGCCCGAGCAAGAGCATGATCATGCCGCCGATAAAGAGCAGCGTGGCAAGCATGCTGGTGTAGCCCACGGGAACTTCGGGGAACATCAATTTTTTATAGATGACAAAAATGCCCGATGCAAAACCGACCAGGGCGCAAAAGAGCCCGATAAAGGTGGCCGCACGGAGCGGCTTGACAGAAAATGCGGTAAAGCCGTTAATCCAGAGGCCGATAAGCCCAGCAATAGTGTAGCCCGATTCCCCTTCGAGGCGACGGCGGTGCCCTACGGCGACATTGCCCAGGTTCTTGGTCGCACGGAAGACGAGCCCGCTGATGTAGGCGAAGGGATGGGGGTAGCGCACAATTTCATCGACGACAAACTTGCGCATGATGAAAAAGCTCGTGGTGCGGAGCGTCTTGGGTTGCCCGATAATCGCTTCGGCCATTTTCTTGTTGACCCAGGTGCCAAAACGGCGGAATAGGTGCTGTGCGGAATGCTCGTAGTACCCGTAAACCACATCGTAGCCTTCTTCCAACTTGTCGACCAGCTTGAATGTGTCGGTAGCGGGCGTTTGCCCATCGTCGTCGAGGCTGATGATGTAATCGCCAGAAGTTTGCCCGTAGCCCGCCATCAAAGCGCAGTGCTGCCCGAAGTTTTTCGCAAGGCAGATACCCTTGATGCGACTGTCGGTGGCGGCAAGTCCCTTGATGACTTGCCAAACATTGTCCGGGCTACAGTCGTTGACCAGGATAATTTCGTAATCCGTATCGGAACGAGTCGCCATGGTCTCGCGGATTTCTTGCACCACGGTCTCAATGGTATTCTCGCTGCGATAGCAGGGAATGACGAATGAAAGCTTGATTTTGGCCTGTTCAACGTTCATATGGAGGAATATAATAAAGATTTAGCCCCAAATGGGCGTTTTTATTTACATTTAGGCTATGCAAGTCCCATTCAACCAGCCGCCCTTCGTGGGGCCCGAAATCGATTATGTACGCAAGGCCGTCGAAAGCGGCCGAATTTGCGGCGATGGGCAATTCAACCAGAAATGCCATGCTTGGCTGGAAAACAAAACGGGAGTCGCCCGTGCGCTCCTCACCACAAGCTGTACGCACGCGCTCGAAATGTCGGCACTGCTCTGTGGCATACAGCCTGGCGACGAAGTCATCATGCCGTCGTTCACGTTCGTCTCTACCGCCGATGCATTCGCCATGCGCGGTGCCAAATGCGTGTTTGTGGACATCCGCCCCGACACGATGAACATCGACGAGAAGTTGATTGAAGACGCCATTACCGAAAAAACGCGCGCCATTGTGCCCGTACATTATGCCGGAGTCGGCTGCGAAATGGATACCATCAACGCAATCGCCCGCAAACATAACCTGTTTGTTATCGAAGATTCTGCACAGGGAATGATGTCCACTTACAAAGGCAAAAGTCTCGGTGCGCTTGGTGATTTTGGCTGCTACAGTTTCCACGAAACAAAGAACTATAGCATGGGCGAAGGCGGAGCCATCCTCATCGCCGACAAGAAATATGCCGACCATGCCGAAATCATCCGCGAAAAAGGCACGAACCGCGTGCAGTTCCACAGGGGCGAAGTTGATAAATACACATGGGTGGAACTCGGCTCCAGTTACCTGCCCAGTGAACTCAACGCCGCTTACCTCTACGCCGAACTCGAGAACGCGCAGAAGATTTACGACAACCGCATGGCAAGCTGGAACGCCTATCGGGAACGTTTGCAACCGCTCGCAGATTCAGGTGATTTACAACTCCCGTACATCCCCGCGGAATGCAATCACAATGCGCACATGTTCTACTTGAAGGTCGCCGACCTCAAGACACGTACCGCTCTCATCGCGCACCTTGTGAAAAACGGCATATTGGCCGTGTTCCACTACGTGCCGCTGCACAGCGCCCCCGCAGGCAAACGCTTCGGGCGCTTCAACGGCGAAGACCGCTACACCACCAAGGAAAGCGACCGCCTGCTGCGCCTGCCCATGTTCTACGGGCTGAAGCCTGCCGACTTAGAATTTGTGTGTAGCAAAGTGAAGGAATTTTTCAGGAAGTAGACAGATAAAATTTTTCTATTTTAGACAAATTTCTACGGCAGCTTTTAACTTAGCGGCATTTGAAAATTTCATAGCAGAATCTCCATATAGTTACGAACAGGTTTCTCTACATGAAGGATTTTTGCATAACTCATTAACAACGGAATGTCCTTATCCTTGCTTTGCGCGTACTCCTTAAAAGCTTGGTTCGTTGTTTGAATGTCATTCCCGCCGACAATATCGCACAGAGTCCGTTCAATGTTGTAGCAGCGCACCCTATTGCCATAGGGAGAGATTACTTCTTGCGCCCCCAAATTATAACGTTCAGCAACAACAATCTTGCATTTCAATCCGTTCCGCTTTGCGGCGCTTGCGTTATAACCTTTGGGAAAAGTCATGCACAAAGCATAAGGAATGCGGTCTGTTTTTTTCAAAAGGTATAAAGCTGTATTTCCGGAAAAGACTCCTTGTGGGTAAGTGTGCTGCCAAATGGCAAATTCATCTTCGAGCTGGTCGGGCAGAAAATAGACGCCTCGCGCCCCTTTGCTCAACGTACCCGCCAAGACGCATTCTGCCAAGGCACGGCGCTGAAGCCCGGCCTTTGAAACGTCCGTAGCAGTGACCATTCCATTGCCTTTTTTGGCCATTTCAATGATTTTTTCACAATCCTTCATAGCGAGCCGTTCTGATGATTGAACATTTATGGCTATATTATAATGTAGAATATACATAAATGTTCTGATGAAGTCAAAGCCTTATTTGTTTCTTTGAGGGCCAATCAATTAAAAATTTCATAGATACAAGCCGTATTTTTTTACTATTTCTATCTTAGCAACTAGTACATCGTCTATCGGAGTAGTTCATGCAAGTTCAGATTAAAGGAAAAGAAATTTTCGCCCCTCTAAAAGAAAAGTGGCTTGTAAACAAGCCTGAAGAAGAGGTTAGGCAAAAATATATTTGCCGTCTTGTTAACAACTATGGCTATTCCAAAGATCAAATGGCTCAGGAAGTGCAGGTGACAAATTCCCAACGAGGTCAAGGCGCTGCTCGAGCGGATATCGTTATTTGGAAAAATCCTGAAGATAAAGCAAATAAGAAGAATCCTCTTATTATTGTGGAATGCAAAGCGGAATCAGTTACCATCCATAAAGAAGACTACTACCAAGGGTTGAATTATGCGTCTTGGGCCCACGCTGATTTTTTTGTAACGACAAATCTCAAAGAAACCCGTATTTTCAAAATCATCAAAGGAGAGATTCCTGACAAATTGGAAGAAGTCGTTGACATTCCTGACGCATCTAAGGCAAATAGTCAAAAAGAAATTGATCGGCTTTTAAGTCAGACAAAAGCATTCTCACGTGATGAATTTTCACGTCTGCTTTTTAAGTGTCATAACATCATTCGTAACAACGATAAACTTTCTCCAGAAGCGGCTTTTGACGAAATTAGCAAGATTCTATTTATCAAAATTCGCTTTGAAAGAGATAATAGTGGGAATCAAATTTTTTCATTAGATACATTCAAAAAAGATAAAGAAAGTTACGAAAGATATAAACCTAAGGGTGGTGAAGATTTTTATCAGTTTTTGTTTACTCAAACTAAGCAGCAATTTGCCTCAGATCACCTTTTTGATGACAATGCTAAAATAGAAATTCGAGAAAACAGCTTTGAACAGATTGTTAAGGAGCTGGAAATCTATAATCTTTCTACAACATCTGATGATGTGAAGGGAATCGCCTTTGAACAATTCCTTGGAAAGACATTTCGTGGTGAATTGGGACAGTTTTTCACGCCAAGAACTATTGTGGATTTTATGGTTTCCATTCTAGATCCTCAAGAAGGCGAATACATTTGCGATCCATGCTGTGGCAGTGGGGGCTTCTTGATAAAGGCCTTTGAATATGTTCGCAACCATATTGAAAACGACATCGAAGAACAGAAAAAACACATAAAAGAACATTACTTCGACGAAAAGTACAATAAACTTACAGAAAAAAGCAAACAAAAAATCGATGCAAAAATTTCGGATGCTTTCGCTCATTTGAATGAAGAGCTAAACATAAACAACGAAAAAGGGCGACTCCGTACATTGTCGTTTGATTGTATTTACGGCACTGACGCGAATCCCAGAATGGCTCGCACTGCCAAAATGAATATGATTATGCATGGTGATGGACATGGTGGCGTACATCATCATGACGGTCTTCTCAACGTGAATGGAATCTTTGAAAATCGTTTTGATGTGATATTGACAAATCCACCCTTTGGAGCAAGAGTTGAAAAAGACTTAAAGATTACGGAAGCTGATAGATTTACGGACCAAGCAAAGATAAAAGCATATACCGCAAGATACGGTAATGCATATAAGGAAGCTTTGAAACAGGTTGATGACAATATCGGCAGGCCTTTGCTGGATCTTTATAAAATTGGCAATGGTTTAACTGAAGTTCTTTTTATCGAACGTTGTCTGAATTTACTTAAACCTGGCGGCAGGATGGGAATTGTTTTGCCTGAGGGTGTTTTGAACAATTCAAATCTTCAAAAAGTTCGTGAATTTGTAGAAAGCAAAGCGAAAATTTTGCTTATCGTGTCTATCCCGCAAGATGTCTTTATGGCTTCGGGTGCAATAGTCAAGCCAAGCCTTCTGTTCTTTAAGAAATTTACAGAAAAAGAAGCGGAAGAATATAACAAGATTGAAAAAGATGCGGCCAAAACAATTGACGCAAAATATTTCGATGAACTTTCCTCTATTGAATCCCAACTTGAAAAACGTGGAAAAGATGCCGTATCAAAGGATGTTAAGAAGAACTTAAATGCAAGAAAGAAAAAAATTGCAGAAGATAAGGCTTCCGAAATTAGAAAAATTGTCAAAGAAAAGTTTGATTATGAAATCCCTATTGCAGAAATTCATAAAGCCGGAATCAGTTCAATTGGAGCTCCCATAGACGATGAACTTATTCCACTTGTTGAAGAATACACGCTTTATCGTAAATTGAATAATCTTTGGGCTGTTCCGATAAGGGATATCAAAAATAACATGGTCGAAAGCGACAAAATTTATCGCAGTCGCATTGTAAATGATAAAGTTGCGGAACCGGAATCTTTTTACGGATAGAAAGCTGCTTATTATGGCAAATTCGTTGATTCATAAATGTTTTACGCTTACCAAATTCCGCGATGTGGCGAATTGGAGCGTTAGCCATATTCTTGGGATGAATGTGGGATTTAACGATAAGTATCCCATGGTCTCGATTGGTGATATAATTACGAGAAGTACAGAAATCATCATTATTGAAGACGATAAAGTTTACAGACAAGTGACTGTAAAAATGAATGGCGGTGGAGCTGTTCGAAGAAAAGAACAAGAAGATAATGAAGAACAAGGAAAAAAGGGAAAAGAAATCGGGACCAAAAAGCAGTATATTGTTCATACGGGCCAATTCATCATGTCAAAAATCGATGCCCGAAATGGTGCTTTTGGCGTGATCGGCTCCAATCTAGATGGCGCGATTGTCACGGCAGATTTTCCTGTCTTTGATGTTGATAAAAGTAAAATTTTGCCTGAATACTTAAAGTTGATTTCTTCAACATCTCGCTTTGTTGAATTTGCTAAAAGTTGTAGTAGCGGAACTACAAATCGTCAAAGAATAAATGTAGAAATGTTTCTTTCTCAAGAGATACCTTTACCATCTCTTGCAAAACAAAAATTGATTGTCAGGGCTTACTCTGACAAAATTCACGATGCAGAAATGTTAGAGGAACAAATTGTACGAATAAAACAACATCTACAAGAGTATCTATTAACAGAATTGGGAATTGAGAAAAATGCATTTGCCCATATAACGCAAACACGTTTAGTGGTTAAAGAACCAGCAATAAAATATTTGGATCGAAAATTGCAAAATAAGGAATGTGATGAATATCGATACTTAAAAATTGTGAGATTTAAGTATTTAAATGAATGGGGCGTTGATAATATTGGACAAAATCGTAATGCATTACTCTTCTCCAATATGTTTCCAAATATATCCTTAGGTAAGCTAGTTGATATAAATCCAAAAACATCGATTTCTAAACTTAATAGCAGCGATTTAATATCGTTTATTCCTATGGAGTGTATTTCAGATGAATTTGGAGAATGGGAAGATAAACGTAAATGCAAGGTTTGTTCATCAAAAGGTTATACTAAATTCAAAAGTGGCGATTTGATATGGGCGAAAATAACTCCTTGTATGCAAAATGGAAAATCGGCTGTTTTAGGCGAACTTGAAAATGGATATGGTTGTGGTTCTACGGAATTCCATGTTTTACGGAATTACAATAAAGAAATTAACTTAAATTATATTCATTTACTGCTGAGGTTTCCGCCAGTTTTGAAGAACGCAAAGAAGTCATTCACCGGTTCTTCTGGACAAAAACGTGTACCCAAATCTTATTTAGAAAATCTTTCGATTCCAGTGCCCGATTTAGATACACAAAAGAAAATTGTTGACTTTTTTGAAAAAAAGAAACAAGAAATTAAGGATTTGAAAAAAATCGCAGAAAAAAAGCGTGAAGACGCGCTCAAAGATTTTAAAGAGGAGATATTAAAACCATTATGAAAATCAAAAGTCTATACATTAAAGATTATTATATATTACAAGATTTTAATATTAATTTTTCATCAAATCTGTCTGTTTTAATTGGTGAAAATGGTAGTGGGAAATCTAGCGTTTTAGAATGCTTGGCCTACATTTTTGGTCATTTGCACAAGTATTTTGTATTAGGTGATAAAACCGCAGATTTTATCGAAGGCTATAAAATAAATTATGAAATAAATGATTTTCATGTGTTTATAGAAAGTAAATATGTTGCTTCAAACACGAACACATTTCAACCCATCATTAAAATAAATGATGAAGATATAAGTGTTACGCAAATAAAAAAGAAATATGGTGGTTTTAAACAATTTTTGCCTTCAAAAGTCATTCTCTTTTATTCAGGAATCACTGAAAGATTAAAATCATTAAGCAACCATTTTGAAAAAAAATTTATTGATGAAATAATTCGTTCAAATAATCCGTATTCATTAATCCCGCTAAATTTGCCAGAAAGCAATCCTTTTATTTATGTAAAAAAAGAATATATTTCATTCATTTTATTAGCACTTTTCGTTTTAAAATCAGATGATGGAAATTTTATTTTAAATAGAATAGGCATTGATTTTAATGGATGTACTACAACAATTAAACTTCACAAACCATATTGGGCAAAATCTGACAAAAAAAATAGCGATTCAAAAAATTT